>Ga0255344_1000220_pt1 | contig 97057 bp, 75 predicted proteins | sample wastewater_treat_5_FD_192414 | JGI IMG/M metagenome (GOLD analysis project Ga0255344, IMG submission 192414) | Wastewater microbial communities from Lulu Island WWTP, Vancouver, Canada - plant18 | ecosystem: Engineered > WWTP > Wastewater > Unclassified | place: Canada: Vancouver, British...
TCGCCTTCCTCCTCGACCCGCTGTCGGCGGTGATGGTGACGGTGGTGACGGTGGTGGGTTTCCTGATCCACGTCTACGCGGTCGGGTACATGGCGGGTCACCGGGGCTACCAGCGGTTCTTCGCCTACATGAACCTGTTCATGGGGGCGATGCTGCTGCTGGTGCTGGGGAACAACTTCCTGGTGACGTTCGTGGGCTGGGAGGGGGTGGGGCTCTGCTCCTACCTGCTCATCGGCTTCTACTACGAGGAGGAGTTCCCGCCGTACGCCGGACGGAAGGCGTTCATCGTCAACCGGGTGGGCGACTTCGCCTTCCTGGTGGGGATGTTCGCGCTCGCCTCGCGCTACGGGACGCTCGAGTACCGGACGCTGTTCGCGGCGGTGGCGGCGGATCCGGCCGGGGCGGTGGCGCCGTACCTGCTGGGTCTCTCGTTCGCGGGTTTCGTGGCGCTCTGCCTCTTCGTGGGGGCGATGGGCAAGTCGGCGCAGATTCCGCTCTACGTCTGGCTGCCGGACGCGATGGCGGGTCCGACGCCGGTCTCGGCGCTGATCCACGCCGCGACGATGGTCACGGCGGGCGTCTACATGGTGGTGCGGGCGAACGTGCTCTACCAGCTCTCCCCGGGGGTGGCGCTCTTCGTGGCGTCGGTGGGCGCGGCGACGGCGCTGTTCGCGGCGACGATCGGCCTCGCGCAGGACGACATCAAGAAGGTTCTGGCGTACTCGACGGTCTCGCAGCTGGGGTACATGTTCGTGGGCGCGGGGGTGGGTGCGTACACGGCGGCGATCTTCCATCTGGGGACGCACGCGTTCTTCAAGGCGCTGCTCTTCCTCGGAGCGGGCTCGGTGATCCACGCGCTGTCGGGGGAGCAGGACATCCGGAAGATGGGCGGTCTCGCGAAGGTGCTGCCGGCGACGTACGGGACGTTCCTGGTGGCGACGGTGGCGATCGCGGGGATTCCGCCGCTGGCGGGCTTCTTCAGCAAGGACGAGATCCTGGCGGGAGCGTTCGCGGGCGGCCACTACGTGCTCTGGGGGATCGGGCTGCTGACGGCGGGGCTGACGGCCTGCTACATGTGGCGGCTGCTGACGCTGGTCTTCTGGGGCGAGTTCCGGGGGACGGCCGAGGCGCGGGCACACGCGCACGAGTCGCCGCGGGTGATGACGGTGCCGCTGCTGCTGCTGGCGGTGGGGGCGGTGACGGCGGGGTGGATCGGGATCCCGTCGGGGATGACGTTCGGGAAAGACCTGAACTGGCTGCACCACTGGCTGGCGCCGGTGGTCCGGCCGCTCGGGGGCGGCGAGGCGCCGGGCCTCTCGCACGGCGTGGAGTGGGTGCTGATCGTGGCCTCGGTGGCGGTGGCGGTTCTGGGCATCCTGGTGGCGCGGTCGCTCTGGGGCCGGCGCGGGGTGGCGGCGGACGACGCCTTCGCGGCGCGCCTGCCCGGCGTGCAGCGGACCCTCGCCAACAAGTACTGGGTCGACGAGCTCTACGACCGGATCGTGATCCGGCCGCTCGCCGCCCTGGCGCGCTTCTGCTGGAAGGTGATCGACACCCTGGTGATCGACGGCGCGCTGCACGTGGGCGCCTTCCTCACCGAGCTCACCGGTGACCTCGGGCGCTTCTCGACCACCGGCAACGTCCGCAACTACGCGCTCTACTTCTTCGCCGGCCTGCTCTTCCTCTTCTGGTGGATGGTGCTCTGACGATGGAGACCCTGCTCGTCCTGCTCTCCGCCGACACGCTGACGCGGCTCGTCTTCCTGCCGGCGCTCGCCTGCCTGCCGCTCGTCTTCATGCGGCGCGGCGCCCAGCGCCCGGTGAAGGTCTACGCCCTCGTGGTGTCGCTGCTCCACCTGGCGCTGACCATTCTCTTCGTCGCGCGCCACTGGAGCGCCTCCGGTTTCTCGTTCCGGGAGGTCGGCCCCGACGGGCAGGCGATCGAGTGGATCTCGCTGCCGAACCTGCGCATCCTCTACGACCTGCGGCTCGACGGCATCTCGATGCCGCTCGTGGTGCTGACCTCGCTCCTCCTGCCGGTGGTCCTGCTCGGCTCGTGGCGGGGCGTGGAGCGCCACTGGCGGGGGTTCACCGCCTCGCTCCTCCTCCTCCAGACCGGGATCCTCGGCGCGCTCGTCGCCTTCGACCTCTTCCTCTTCTACATCTTCTGGGAGGTCATGCTGGTGCCGATGTACCTCGTCATCGGCATCTGGGGCGGCGAGCGGCGGATCTACGCGGCGGTCAAGTTCTTCCTCTTCACGATGGCCGGCAGCCTGCTGATGCTGCTCGCGATCCTCTGGCTGGGCTGGACCCACTCCACCCTGTCGGGCGGCCTCTGGTCGTTCGCCCTCGACGACCTGCTGCGGCTCCAGCTGCCGGTCTCGCAGCAGCTCTGGCTCTTCGCCGCCTTCGCCCTCGCCTTCGCGATCAAGGTACCGATGTTCCCGTTCCACACCTGGCTGCCCGACGCCCACGTCGAGGCGCCGACCGGTGGCTCGGTGATCCTGGCCGGGATCCTCCTCAAGCTCGGCACCTACGGCTTCCTGCGCATCGCCCTGCCGCTCTTCCCAGTCGCGAGCCGCGATCTCACCCCCTGGTTCCTCGGGGCGGCCCTCGTCGGGATCATCTACGGCGCGCTCGTGGCCTGGGCCCAGGACGACATCAAGAAGCTCGTGGCCTACTCCTCCATCGCCCACCTCGGCTTCGTGATGCTCGGCCTCTTCGCGATCGATCTGCTCGCCTGGCAGGGAGCGCTGCTCCAGATGGTGAACCACGGGCTGTCCACCGGCGCCCTCTTCCTGCTCGTGGGCATGCTCTACGACCGGCGCCACACGAAGAAGTTCGCTGACTTCGGCGGGCTCGCGCGGCCGATGCCCTGGTTCGCCTTCTTCCTGAGCTTCGCGGCGCTCGCCTCCGTCGGCCTGCCGGGCCTCAACGGTTTCGTGGGCGAGTTCCTGATCCTCGTCGGCACCTACCGCTCGGGGCTCCACTGGGCGGCGATCGTGGGCGCCATCGGGGTCATCCTCGCCGCGGTCTATCTGTTGCGGATGCTCCACGAAACGATCTACGGACCGGTGCGTCATGACGAGAACCGGAACCTCGCCGACCTCTCGCTGCGCGAGGTCGCGGCGCTGCTGCCGCTCTGCGTCCTGATGCTCTGGATCGGGCTCACCCCGCGGCCGTTCCTCGCTCCCAGCGAGGCGGCGCTGCAGGCGACCCTGTCCAGCTACCGGGCCGGCCTCGAGCGGCCCGCGGTGACGCAGCCGGTTCTCCATCCGCCCCTCGCCGCCCACGCGGTGGCCGGGCAGCTTCCCGCCGCACCGGAGGACGCGGCGACGGGACAGACGACGCCATGAACGAGCCCTCCGTCCTCGACCTCCTCTTCTCCACGTCCGATCTCGCGGCGCTCGCGCCCGAGATCTGGCTCGCGGCGGCGGGCACCTTCCTGCTGCTCTTCGAGGCGTTCCTGCCCCGGCTGCGCAACAGCGTGCCGTTCCTCGCGCTCGGAGCGGTTGGCGTAGCCGCCTGGCTGGTCGCCCAGCCGGCCACCGCCAACGCCGCCTTCAGCGGTCTCGTCCGGGGCGACCTGCTGACGGTCGGCTGGTCGGAGCTGCTGCTCTTCGCGACCGCGCTCGCGCTCCTCTCTTCGCACGGCTTCCTGCGACGGGAGCGGATCCCTTCGGGAGAGTACGAGGCGCTCTTCCTCTGGTGCGCCGCCGGCCTGCTGCTGCTCGTCCGCTCCTCCGAGCTGCTGACGCTCTTCCTCGCGCTCGAGCTCCTCTCGCTCTGCCTCTACGCGCTCGCCGCCTTCAACCGGAACGTTCCCTGGTCGACGGAGGCCGCGCTCAAGTACTTCCTCATGGGCGCTTTCGTGAGCGCTTTCGTCCTCTACGGGATCGCGCTCGTCTACGGCCAGACCGAGACCACCACCTTCGCCGGGATCGCCGGGAGGATCGCGGCCGGGGTCGACTCCCCCGCTCTCCTCATCCTCGGCTTCCTGCTGCTCATCGCCGGCTTCGCCTTCAAGATGAGCATGGTGCCGTTCCATGCGTGGGCGCCGGACGTCTACCAGGGCGCGCCCTCGCCGTTCGTCGCCTTCCTCTCGGTGGCGCCGAAGGCGGCGAGCGCGTTCGTGTTCGCCTCTTTCCTCGTCCTCCTCGACGGCTCGGTGGTCGCCGACCGGTGGCCCTCGCTCGTGGCCCTCCTCGCGGTCGCCTCGATGGCGGTGGGCAACCTCTTCGCGCTCGTCCAGCGCGACATCAAGCGGATGCTCGCCTACTCCGGCATCGCCCACATGGGCTACGCCGTCATCCCGCTGGCGGCGCTCGGTGACGGAACCGAACACTGGCGGCCGCTTTTCGTCTATCTCGTCGCCTACGTGCTGATGAACGCCGGCGCGTTCGCGATCGTCTCGGTGCTCTACCGTCGCGTCGGAGAGCAGCACTCGATCGCCGATCTCGGCGGCTGGGGGTATCGCTTCCCGCTCCTCGGCATCTGCCTGACGATCTGCCTCCTCTCGCTTGCCGGCATTCCGCCGACCGCGGGCTTCTTCGGCAAGTACCTCGTCTTCCTCCACGCGATCGGCCATGGCCAGCTCTGGCTCGCGCTCGTGGGCATCGCCGCCGCGCTCGTGGGCGTGGCCTACTACCTGCGGGTGATCTACGTGCTCTACATGAAGCCGGAGCAGGCGGAACCCGAGGTCACGCCCCGCTGGAGCGGCAACCTCGCGGCGATCGTCGCGGCCGCCGGCAGCCTCGCTCTGGGGATCTGGCCCGAGCACCTGCTCGCCTGGATCGATACCGCGGTCGCCAGCCTCGCCCGCTGAGCTCAGCTCCCGCTTCCGGTTTCCGGCCGGGAGACTTCCTCGCTTACCGGCGCGTGCCGGTAGAAGGTGAGGTGTGTGTCCCCGTACCGGCGGCTGTCGAATCTCACCAGGGTGCCGGCCCGGGGGGGCGGCTCATCGCGGCGGCCATGCTCGACGCAGAGCTCTCCTTCCGGCGCGAGGAGCGAAGCGAGCGCGGTCAGGAGAGACAGCCAGCCCGGAAATCCGTACGGAGGGTCGGCGAACGCCAGCGTCGCTCCTTCGGGGAGCAGAGGCTCGAGTCGATCGAGCCCGCGCGGCAGCCGGGAGCGGACGATCCGGCAGCGATCCCCTTCGCCAAGACCGGCGATGTTCTGGCGGAGTGCGGCGAGCGCCGCTGGCGCCTCATCGACAAAGACGACCATCGCAGCCCCGCGGGCCAGCGCCTCGAAGCCGACCCCGCCCGAACCGGCGAAGAGATCGACGAACGTCGCACCCGTGAGTCGCGACTGCCAGCGGGAGAGCAGCGCCGCCCGCGCCCGGGCGCTGGTCGGACGCGCTCCCGCCGGCACCTCGAGGCGCCGGCCTGGCCCGGAGCGGCTGCGGACTCGCACCTCCTCCCCTTTCAGGGCCGGCAGCCGTCGGTCACGAGCTCCAGGTACTCCCGGTCCAGCTCGTCGGCGACCACGTAGACCGTGAGCGGCTGATCGACGCCCTCCAGCTCGACACCCTTGCCGTCCGAGGTGTAGTTCAGCACCCGGAAGAGGTGGCCGTCCACGCGCCGCAGACAGTCGCCTCGCCGGGCCCGGTAGCCCGGCGGCAGGCCACCTGCGGCCCGCCCCGCTTCCTCCACCCGGTCGCCGAGCGCGACCGCGAGCTCGCGGACCCGGGAGAGCGCGAGCGGGAGGCTGTCGTACCGGGCGAAGCTTCGCGAAATCGGTGCCGCGCCCGGCAGCTCGACCGTGAGCGCGCAGATCTCCACCCAGCTGCCGCCGGCCGAGAGGGTGGACGACTCCGCTTCGCTGAGGTCGATTTCCCGAAGCCGGTCGACGATCGCGTCGCGCTCGCCGGGGTCGAGCTCGAAGAGGCGCAGCTGCTCTTCTCCGAGCGGGCCGCTGCGCAGCCGGGCGGTGCCGTTGCCGAAAAGCGTCAGCTCCCGCCGGGCCAGCTGCGAACGGCAGTCGAGGCGCAGGATCTCGTCGCTCCGTCCGAGCCCCTCCTGAGGAGGGGACGAGGATGCCGAAGTCGACAGCAGCGTCACGAGAAACAGTGCAGTCAGACTCATCCCTCGTCCCTCCCGGCAAGCGTGGGGAGATCCGGAGCCCGGTCGCGGAGCCAAGCCACGGCGTAGGCGAGCTCTTCCTCCTCTTCGATCCGGCCGTCGAGCCTGGCTCGCCGCACCTCGGCCAGCGCTTCGCCGAGCGCCGGCCCCGGCGGCCAGCCCGCGGCGACGAGGTCGCGCCCCCGCAGGCGCGGGCGCAGCTCCCGCCACCGCTCCAGATAGAGGCGGACCGGTTCGGCGCGGACGGGGTCGAGCTCGGCCATGAGCAGCAGGAGCTCCTCGGTCGTGAGCTGGGCCAGCCCCTCCGCGAGGCGATGCACCGGCAGCTCGCCCGCCGGACTCCCGAGCAGCTCCCGGGCTGCCTCCAGGCGGGCATGGAGCGCGCGGAGGCGTTCGTACCGTTGTCCGGTGAGGCCGAGGCGGGTCGCGAATGCCGCCGCGGCCGCCGGCGTCAGCGGCCTGACCAGGGCCGGAAGCGCCAGCCGGGAATCGGTCCAGCCGTCGGCGGCGAGCCCGGAGATCCGGTACCAGGCCCCGACGGCGACCACCCGGCGGAGATGGTCGCCAAGCTCCCGCGAAGCGCTGAGCCCGGGGACGAGGACCTCCAGCAGCTTCAGCTCCGCGAGCCGCTCCACCCCGCGCGGCAGCCGGGCGAGCGGTTCGGCGAGCTGCTCGAGCTCGTCGCGCAGCCGGCTGCCGGAGAGACGGTCGAAGACCCCTTCGCGCAGCGCGACCTCGACGAGCCGGATGCTCTCGGCCGCGAGCCGGAAACCGAGGCGCTGCTCGAGGCGCACGGCCCGCAGCACCCGGGTCGGATCGTCGATGAAAGAGAGGCTGTGGAGGACACGGAGCCGTCCTTCGGTGAGATCGCGCTGACCGCCGAAGAAGTCGAGCAGCTCGGGAGTCCCCTCCGGGCCGAGCCGGATCGCCAGGCTGTTGATCGTGAAATCGCGGCGGTAGAGATCCTGGCGCAGCACCGAGGACTGTACCTCGGGCAGCGCCGCCGGCGCCCGGTAGAACTCGCTGCGGGCCGTGGCGACGTCGATCGCGAACCCCTCCGGATCGACGACGACCGCGGTGAGGAACGCCTCGTGCTCCCGCACCCGGCCGCCGAGCGCCGAGGCCAGCGCCCGGGCGAAGCCGAGCCCGTCGCCCTCGACCACGAGGTCGAGATCCTCGTTGGGACGCTCGAGCAGCAGGTCGCGCACGAAGCCGCCCACGGCGAAAACGGCGGCCCCCTCGCGCGCCGCGACCGCGCGGACCACCTCGAGCCGCCGGCGAACGCCCGCCGTGGCCCGCTCGGCGAGCAGCCGGCCGATCTGCCGCTGCCGCTGCCGTTCGGCGCCGATCCGGCGGTCGATCTCGGCCCCTTCGTCGAGAAGCCGGGCATGCAGCCTGGAAAGGACGGCCAGCCGTGAGATCAGCCCGGCGGGCGGACCCGTCTCCGGATCTCCCACGAGCACGAAGCGCCCCGCCGGTCCGCCCTGCACCAGCGCTTCGGCTACCTCCTCCAGGCTCGCCTCGGGAACCACCCAACGCACTTCGGAGCTCATCGCCACTCCGACCGGCCGCTCCGCGAAGCCGTGCTGCACGGCCACGTCGAGCTGCTGGCGGGTGATCGCGCCGACGACCCGGCCGGCCGCGATCACCGGCGCGGCGTTGACCCGGTTGCGTAGCAGCGCCTCTTTCGCCGCCAGCACCGTGGATCCCGCGTCGATGGCGCAGAAGCGCCGGGTCATCAGGTCCGCCGCCGTGCCGAGCGGCGGGAGGCGGCGTGCGAGCACGCCGAGCAGACGTTCGCGCGCCTCGAGCAGGGTCAGTCCGCGCAACGACGCCGCGGCGGCGGTCCGGTGGCCGCCTCCCCCCATCTCCGCCGCCACCGTGCCGAGATCGAGGCCCGGCAGGTCGCCGCGGGCGATCAGGGAGATCCGCTCTCCCTCGCAGAAGAGAGCCACGAGGAGAGGCAGCGCGTGGAGATCGAGACAGCGGCTCACGAGCGGCGCCAGCTCCTCGAGATACGAGCCGATCTCGAGGGTGACGATCCCGACCCGGTGCCCGCGGATCCGAACGATCTCCAACGCCTGGACCATCCGGTGGAGGACGTCGAGATGCGGGGCGTCGAGCGAGCGCTGGGTGAACTGGCGTACCGCGGCGAGGTCGGCCCCGAGATCGAGCAGCCGCGCCGCCGCCCGCAGATCGCGGGGGCGGGTGGTGGCGTAGGTCAGCGAGCCGGTGTCCTCGTAGATCCCGAGCAGGAAGACGGTCGCCTCGCCACCCGTGATCGCAAGACCACGCGCCTCGAGCTCCTCGAGCATCAGGGTCGCGGTGGCTCCCGCCTCCGGATCCACCAGGCCCCCGCTCACCGCGAGATCGTCGGGGCTCGGCGGATGGTGGTCGTAGGCCCAGACCTCGATCGCGGGGTGCGCCGCGAGCCAGTCGGCGACGACCCCGATCCGGTGGCGCTGCCGGATGTCACAGAGGATCAGGCGGCGGATCGAGGCCGGGTCGATCTCCTTGCGCCGCAGCTCCCGAAAGGTCGTGATCCCCGCTTCGAGGGCGCGGCGCAGCGACTCCTCCCGCGAGCCCGGGAAGAAGAGCTCCGCACCGGGATGCAGGCGTTGGGCCGCGAGCATCGTGGCGAAGGCGTCGAAATCGGCCCCGACATGGGTGGTGATCAGCTCCACGGCGCCCGCTCCGCCGGCTCAGGAATCCCCGTTCCGCCCCGCTTCGCGAACCCGGCCCGCGCCCACGACCCGTTCGGCGGCGGCGACGAGCATGGGGGAGGAGGCGACGCGGTAACCGGCTCCGAGGACGACGACGACCGGACCCGCCGGCAGGTCGAATCGCAGCTCGACCGGCGTCTCGCCGGGATTCTCGGCGAAGAGATCGCGCAGGCGCAGGAGGTCGGTCGCGGGGAGCCCCGTCCCGAGCCGCACCTCGAACGCGCGGATGAGCCGCTGCGCCGCCCGCTCCAGCGGCATGACCTCGTCGACCGTCAGCTCCCAGCTCGCGCCGCGTTCGCGCAGCGAACCGGTGACCAGCACGATGGCATCCTCCACGAGCAGGGACTCGAAGCGCTGGAGCTGGTCCGCGAAGAGGGTCACCGGGAGGACACCGGTGAGATCCTCGAGCACGAAATGTCCCATCATGCGGCCGGCGCTCGGTCCGGAGCGGATCTTCGCCCGCCGGAGCCGGGTGACCAGACCGCCCACGGTCACCCGCCCCTCTCTCGGCTCACGCAGCTCGGCGACCGTATGGGTCGCCAGACGCCGGAGCGCGGGCGCGTGCGGCTGGAGCGGGTTGCCGGTCAGGTAGAAGCCGAGCGCTTCCTTCTCTCGACGCAGCCGTTCGGGCTCTTCCCACGTCGGTACCTGTGGGTCCACTTTCGGCTCCCGAATCGCAGCGGAGTCGTCGAAAAGCGAGTTCTGCCCCACGGCGCGCTCCTGACGCCGCCGCTGCGCGTAGTCGAGCATCCGCTCGGCCGCCGCCGCCAGCGCCGCGCGATGGAAACCGAAGCAGTCGAGCGCACCGCTGTGGATCAGACAGTCGAGCACCTTCTGGTTGAAATGACGTCCCTCGACCTTCGCCACCAGCTCGCCGAGAGACTGGAACGAGCCGAGCCGTTGCCGGGCCTCGAGGATCGCCTCCGCGGCGCCCTCCCCCAGCCCCTTGATCGCCCCGAGCCCGAACCGGATCCGCTCACCGTCGATCGTGAACGGCCACTCGCTTTCGTTGACGTCGGGGGGCAGGACCTCGATCCCCATCTCGCCGCATTCGACGATGTGCTTGATCACATCGTCGGTCGTACCCATCTCCGAGCTGAGCATCGCGGCCATGAAGGCGACCGGATGATGCGCCTTCAGGTAGGCGGTCTTGTAGGCGATCAGGGCGTACGCCACCGCGTGGCTCTTGTTGAAACCGTAGCCGGCGAACGGCTCGATGTACTCCCAGAGCATCTCGGCGCGCTTGCGCTGCACGCCGCGCTGCGCCGCCCCGTCGACGAACTTCGCGCGCTGCTCGGCCATCACCTCGGGCTTCTTCTTGCCCATCGCCTTGCGCAGCACGTCGGCCTCGCTGGCGGTGAACCCGGCCACCCGAACCGCGAGCTGCATCACCTGTTCCTGGTAGGCGATGATCCCGTAGGTCTCCTCGAGGATCTCCCGGGTCTCCGGCAGGATGTAGGTCACCTTCTCGCGGCCGTGCTTGCGAGCGACGAAGTTCCTGACCACGCCGGCGCCGAGCGCTCCCGGCCGGTAGAGGGCGTTGAGCGCGGCCAGATCCTCGAAGCGCGAAGGGAGCGCGTTGCGCAGCATTTCCCGCATGCCCACCGATTCGAACTGGAAGATGCCGCTCGTCCGCCCCTCGCAGAAGAGCCGGTAGACCTCCGGATCGTCGAGCGGCACGATGTCGAGATCGAGCTCGATCCCCTGCCGGCGCAGCGAGGTCAGGGTGTCGTCGATGACCGTGAGCGTCCGCAGGCCGAGGAAGTCCATCTTGAGAAGGCCCAGCTTCTCGATCACCGTCATGTCCCACTGCGTGAGGATCTCGTCGTTCGCCGTCCGGCAGAGCGGCACCAGCTCGTCGATCGGGCAGGGGGCGATGACGACGCCGGCGGCGTGCATCCCAGGGTGCCGGCTGAGGCCCTCGAGACGACTCCCGAGCTCGACGATCTGCCGCACCTCGGGGTCCTTCCGGATCTCCTCGGTGAGGCTCTCGACCGAGGTGGCCGCCTCCTTCAGCGAGCGGGTATTCTCGGGCAGGAGCTTGGCGATCCGGTCGGTCTTGTCGTACGGGATCCCCAGCACCCGGCCGACGTCGCGGATCACCGCCTTGGCCTGGAGCGTGCCGAAGGTGATGATCTGCGCCACGTGGTCGCGGCCGTACTTCTCGCTGACGTACTGGATCACCTCGCCGCGCCGACGCATGCAGAAATCGATGTCGATGTCCGGCATGCTGATCCGGTCGGCGTTGAGGAAACGTTCGAAGAGCAGGCCGTAGCGCAGCGGGTCGATATCGGTGATCCGCAGCGCCCAGGAGACCAGCGACCCGGCGGCCGAACCCCGCCCGGGACCGACCGGGATCCTCTGTTCGCGAGCGAAACGGATGAAATCCCAGACCACGAGGAAGTAGCCGGCGAACCCGACGCGGCGGATAACCTCCATCTCGAGTCGCAGCCGCTCCCAGTAGATCGCCTCGTCGACCTTCGGAGCTCCGGGCCCCTGGCGTCGCCGCTGTTCGGCGAGCCGCTCCCCGAGGCCCTGTTCGACGATCTTCTCCAGGTACGACTCCCGGGTATGGCCCGGCGGCACCGTGAACTCGGGCAGGTGGTATTTCTCGCGCGCGATCTTGAGGTCGCACCGCTCGGCGATCCGGAGCGTGTTCTCGAGCGCCTCCGAATCCCGCGGGAAGAGCGTCGCCATCTCCTCGCCGCTCTTCAGATAGAACTGATCGGTCGCGTACCGGATCCGGTCGGGGTCGGCGAGGGTGCGTCCGGTACCGATGCAGAGCAGGACGTCGTGCGCCGTCGCGTCGTCCTGGCGCAGGTAGTGACAGTCGTTGGAGAGGACCAGGGGAATTCCGGTCCGGCGCGAGAGATCACGGAGCGCGGCGTTGACCTGGCGCTGCTCGGGGATGCCGTGATCCTGCATCTCCAGGAAGTAGTTCTCCTCCCCGAGGATCTCCCGATACGTCTTCGCGGTGGCCTCCGCGCCGTCCAGGTCGCCGGCCAGGATCCGCTCGCTCACCTCCCCTTTCAGGCAGGCCGACAGGCCGATCAGGCCGTCGGCATGGCGCCGGAGCAGCTCGTGGTCGATGCGCGGCTTGTAGTAGTGCCCGTCGAGGAACGAGATCGTGGTGAGCTTGATGAGGTTGCGGTACCCGGTCTCGTCGCGGGCGAGCAGCACGAGGTGGTTGCTGCTCTTGCGCGCGGGGTTCCGCTCGGTGTGGCTGCCGTCGGCGACGTACGCCTCGATGCCGATGATCGGCTTGATGCCGGCCTGCCGGGCCGCGTCGTGGAAGTTGATCGCTCCGAAGAGGTTGCCGTGATCGGTGAGGGCGATCGCCGGCATCCCCATTTCGGCGGCGGTCCGGCAGACCTCCTCCGGGCGGTTCGCGCCGTCGAGCAGGCTGTACTCGGTGTGCAGGTGAAGATGGACGAACGGGGGCATCGGACTCCTCGGCCAGGGGGATCGCCACCCCCGAGCATACCTGAGCCCGGGCCCCGGTCCCGTTCAGCGGCTCGGGGTCATCCGGTTCGCGAGGCGGATGTAGTCGATCCCGGAGGCGAGGGTGAGGAGGGCGACCAGGAAACAGGCGATCAGCGCCGTCAGCTCGAGCGCCGGCTGGAGCCCGGAGAGCAGCACGAGAGCGATCGCGGAGATCTGGACGGCGGTGTTCACCTTGCTCAGGCCGCTCGGCGGGAAGCGGGTGACCCCCTGGGCGAGGTAGAGCGTCAGGGCCACGCCGACGATCACCACATCGCGGGTGATGACGAGCGCCGACACCCAGACCGGGACCGTGGCACCCGGCGAGAGGTTGGGGATGGCGAGCACCACGTAGGCGGAGATCAGCAGTAGCTTGTCCGCCATCGGGTCGAGATAGGCGCCGAGAGCGCTCTTCTGGTTCCAGAACCGGGCGATGAAGCCGTCGAGCGCGTCGCTCAGCCCGGCGACCACGAAGACCACCAGCGCCCGGCCGGGCCTCCCGTCGAGAACCGCGATGATGAAGAGCGGGATGAGACCCATCCGGAGCAGGGAGATCAGGTTCGGGATCGTCATCCCGGCCCTCCGTCGAACCGCTCGAGAACGCGGCGCAGCTGCTCGAGGAGCTCGCGGTTCGAGGCCGGGCCGCTCTCCCGGCAGAGCTCCGGATCATCGACGATGCCGCAGGCCGCGAGCAGCGCGCAGGCCTCGTCGCTGGAGCGGGGCGCGGCCTCGAGGCCAATGCCGTGCAGACAGGGAGCGCGCCGCCCGAAAAGGAGCAGCAGGCGGGCGAACGCGAGGTGGGCGTCGCCACGGGTGAGCGCCCGGTCGGGTTCGAAGAGATGGCGCGTCTCGTCGACACGCATCACTCCGAAGTTCGCGACCCGGACGATCTCCTCCCGCCAGGGGTGATCGAGCACGTCGGTGGCCACTCGCGCGGCCGACGGCCGGCCGGCGCGCACCCCGGGCACGAGCCAGTAGAGGAGCGCCGCGAAGTCGCCTCGCGTCGGCACCTCGTGCCGCACCAGCTGCTGGACGCGCGGCGGCAGCGTCGTGAGCCGCCAGAGGAAACGGGCGCGCGCCACCCCCTTCGTCACCTCCGGGTCGGCGGGATAGCGGCGCGCGAGCCCCTCGAAGAGCGCGAGTCCACGGCTCGCATCGCCGACCTCGAGCTCGAGCTCGCCCTGGCGCCAGAGCAGCTCCCGGCTCTCGGGTTCGAAAGAGACCAGGCGGCGCAGCGCGCGCAGCTCGCCTTCGCTGTCCCCCCGGAGCGAGGAGAGCCGCCGGCGCGCCTCGATCGTCGTCCGCTGCTCGGGCAGCCACCTCTCCAGCCAGGCGACCTGGAGCCCGGCGCCCTCGAGGTCCCCGCTTCCGAGAGCGGTCGCGAGGAGCGAATGCACCGCCGCCGCCGCCGCCGGGAGGAGAGCGCGAGCCCGCTCCGCGGCGACGGGCACCGCGTTCGCTGCCGCGGCGTACCGTTCGAACGCGGCGCGTTCGTCGCCGTTCAGCTCGTGGGCCCTGGCGAGCGGCAGGAGCGCGGCGAGGTAGCCGGGGTCGCTCGCCACCACCGGCGCGAGCCGCGCGATGACGGCCGCCGTGGCGCCCTTCGCGAGCTCTGTCCCGGCGAGCAGGACGGCCGCAGCGTCGGCCGTCTCGGGCCCGAGCCGGAGGCGTTCGGCCACCGCCACCGCTCCCGCGGTGTCGCCGGCGAGCAACCGGCGGTGTGCTCCCTGCAACTCGGCGATGGTCGCGGCCTCGAGCCGCCCGGCCGGCAGGCCGGTCTCGGGCGAGAGCAGGAAGGCGCTGACGGCCGGCTCGAGCGGGCGCAGCAGCGGCCGGGGAGGAGCCGGGGCGCAGGCCAGCGTCACGCCCAGCAGGGCGCCCGCCAGGAGCCCCAGGAGACGGGCCGGCGGCCCCGTGGCCACTCGCTGCCGGCCGTTCAACTCTCGGGGCCGATCTGAATGGTGGCGATCGCGTGCTTGTACACGAGGACTTCCCGGCCTTCCGCCTCGATCACCACCGCGAAGCGATCGAAGCGGCGGATCCTCCCATCGAGCCGACGGCCGGTGGTCAGCTCCACGCTCATCGTCTTGCCGTCCTTGAGATGCTGGAAGAGGAAACCGTCCTGGATGTTGATGGTTGGCTTGTTCATGCTCTGGCTCCCCCGCCTTCCCCCGTCAGTATCGCCTCGATGAAGCATTCGGCCTCCTCGCTCCGCCGGGCATCGAACCAGCGGATGCGCGGATCGCGCCGGAACCAGGTCTCCTGCCGCTTCGCATAGCGCCGGGTCGCGGTCACGATCCGCGCTTCGGCGGCCGCGAGCGGCAGCCGGCCATCGACCACCGCGACGAGCTCCCGGTATCCCAGCGCCTGGAATGCCGGGGCCGAGGAAAGAACTCCGCCATCCCGCAGTCTCGCGACCTCGTCCACCCACCCGGCGGCAAGCATCTCGCGCACCCGCTTCGCGATGCGATCGTACAGAAGCGCTCTCGGCAGGGTCAATCCGATCCGGACCGCGGAGCGTGCGCGCACGCCGATCGGATTGCGTGCCTGCCAGCGCGAGAGCGGCTCTCCGGTGGCGGCATGGACCTCGAGAGCGCGGAGGATCCGCTGACGATCGCCTGGAGCAAGCCGCGCCGCCGTCTCTGGATCGCACCGGGCGAGCTCCGCGGCGAGCGCGGGCAGCCCCTCGCGAACGAGGCGCTCCCGCATCGCCGTTCGTACCGCCGGAGGCGTCGGCGGGATCGCGCCGAGACCATCGAGGATCGCCTGCAGGTAGAAGCCACCGCCGCCGACCAGCAGCGCCGCCCGGCCACGCGCGGCGATCCCGTCGAGGACCGGGTTGGCGAGCTCCGCGAAACGCCCCGCGCTGCATGCCTCCCGGGGATCGAACAGGTCGAACAGATGGTGCGGGATCTCGGCGCGGAGGGCGGCCGGGGGTTTCGCGGTACCGATGTCGAGCCCGCGATAGACCTGCAGCGCATCGGCGTTGACGATCTCGGCGGCGCGGCGTCGTGCCACCGCCACCGCCAGGGCGCTCTTGCCCGTGGCGGTGGCACCGGCGATCGCGACGAGTGCGGACATCCCGCCCCGGAGTCTATGGCGCCGCTCGCCTCCCGGGCAGCGGCCGCCAGAGCGCGAGCGGCCCGCCGGGCCGCCAGCGGACGACGACCATGCCCCCCCGGTCGGTCCGCCAGACCACGCTGCCCTGGGCGCGAAGCCGGGCCAGCGCCGCCGTTCCCGGATGGCCGAAACGATTGCGGGCTCCGCAGGAGATCACCGCCAGGCGAGGGCGGGCGACCGCGAGCAGCCGCTCGCTCGAAGAGGAGGCGGAACCATGGTGGGGAACCTTGAGCAGGTCGAATCTCCCACCGAGCACTCCGGGAGCCGCGAGCCGCTCCTCTCCGCGACGCTCGACGTCGCCCGCGAGCAGCAGGCGCCGCCCTTCGGCCTCGGCGATCAGCACGAGAGAGCGATCGTTGCCACGGGCGAGATCCCGGAGGCGAGCCTGCGGGACCTCGAAACGCCAACGCCCGGCCTCGAAACGATCGCCTTCGGCGAGCCGCCGGATTCGCCCTCTGAAGATGCTGCCGAGCTCCGCCAGACAATCGCTCCCGTCGCCGTCGCTCTCCCAGTCCGCGACGATCAGTTCCCGGACCGGCATGCTCCGCGCGAGATCGAGCAGGCCGGCGCAGTGGTCGGCGTCGGGGTGAGTGACCACCAGCGCGGCGAGCTCGTGCAGCCCGAGCCAGGCCAGATTCGGAGCGAGCACCCGGGCTCCCAGGTCGACTCCGGGGATCCCGCCGCCGTCGACCAGCACCGCGTGGCGGCCATCGCGCAGCAGCGTGGCGTCTCCCTGGCCGACATCGAAGAAGACGACCTCGACCGGAGGCTGCCCGCTGGCGGACGGCGCTCCCTGCAGGAGCAGCCCCGCGCCCGCCAGGAGGACGAACCGGGCACGGCGCCACGGCAGGAGCAGGGCGGCGCCGCCGGCGCAGGCGAGAAGGGAAGACGTCCCGAACGAAGCCGGGAAGGCGAACGCCACCCAACGGCTCGGCGGGAGCAGCTCGCTCCAGGCGAGGGGCCTCGCCACGAAATCGAGCGCCGGACCGAACGTGGCTGCCACCCCGGGAGCGGCGAGCGCCACGGCCACCCAGCCGAACGCGAGCTGCAGAAAGAGAGTGATCCAGGGAATCGCCACGAGGTTCAGCGGCAGCGAGGCGAGACCGAGACGGGCGAAGGCCGGAAGCGCGAACGGCAGGCTCGCGAGCTGCGCCGCGAGGCTCATCGTGATTCCCAGCGCCAGCCACCGCAGCGGCAACGGAGCCCGTCGCCACCGGGGCGCGATCACGCCGCCGGCGAGGAGGATGCCGGCCGTGGCCGAGCAGGAGAGCTGGAAGGCGAGATCCCGGGTGATCCGGGGCGAGAGCAGCGCGAGTCCGGCAGCGACGACGGCGAGGGCGTTGAGCACCAGCGGGCGGCGACGGCTCGCGAGCGCCGCGACGGCGAGCAGCGCCATGAGGGAGGAGCGCAAGAGCGACGGCGACGGCCCCGCGATGGCAAGGTAGCCGGCCACTGCCAGGGCGATGGCGAGCCGCTGGGCGAGCGGTGGGAGCCATGCCAGGAAGAACGCCGTGGCCGCGGCCAGCATGGAGACGTGGAGCCCCGAGAGCGCGAGCAGATGGCCGAGACCGGCCCGCCGCATCGCGCGCAGACCGCGCTCCGGCAACGCCTCCGGGCGGCCGAGGACGAGCGCGCGGGTCAGCGCCTCTCCCTCCCTTCCCCACCCGGGCGCCGGCAGCCGTTCATCGAGCGACCGCTGCAGCGCTCCCCAGAGGTTCTCCGGTTCCTCGCGCGTGAGGAGGTACTCGCTCTTGACGCGGAGACGGTACGGCCCGGGCGCGGTCGGCACGGCGTTGAGGTGGCCTTCCGAGCGGCGCAGGAAGCCGCGCACGCGCACCTCTTCACCTCGCGCCGGGCGGGTCGCCGTGGCGGGCAGATGGAGGAACACCGGGCCGGGGCGGTGCCAGACCCGCTCCCCCTGCCGGAGCCGTTCGACCTCCACGCGGGCGACCCACTCCTGCTGCCGGGGCGCCAGCCGGACGCTGCCGACACGCACCACCGCTGCGACGGGACGATCGGGCTCGATCGCCGCCAGCGTGTCGAGACCGGTGAGGCTGCCAGCCAGCAACCCCACCGCCAGACCGGCACCGAGACGCCCAGCCCCGCCGCCGAGCCGCAGCGCGAGAGCCGCGAGGGCGAGCAGCAGGAGCGGGGCCGGACGCCATCCCAGCTCCGGGCCGAGCGCCACCCCTGCGAGCGCCGCCGCCGCCGGGAGGATGGCCGGAGGCAGATCTCTCCACACGTCCGGAACGGACGCCCTCCGGGGCGTGGATCGCTCACCCCGGGGAGCAACTCCCGGGAGAGCGCCGCTCGCCGCGGGCTACTCCGTTCCGGAGTCGGTCAGGAAGAGGGGGGAAAAGAGCGAGAGATCGGGCAACCCGAGGCGCCGCTTCAGGGCCCGCAGCCGGAGCTGCTCGCGGGCGGCCGCGATCGCCTCGGCGTCGAGCCGGCCGGCGACCGCGGCGAGCGAGCGGGTCACCTGCTCCTCCAGCTCGGTGCGTTCCCGTTCGTCGAGGCGGACCAGCTCGGCGGCGAGCCACTCCTCCTCGAGCGCCGCCAGGCGGGCTTCGACCGCCGCCGGCTCGCCGGCGAGCGCGACGATCGCGGCCGCCCGCTCCCGGCGCTCGGCCAGCCCGGCGGGAAGCGCCGCGGCCAGCCGCTCCAGCCGGTCTTCGACGGCGAGCGCCGGCGCCGCCGGGCGCCGGACCAGCGCGCCGAGCTCCCGCAGCTCCCGCCAGGCCTCCTCCACCAGCGGCCGGCAGTAACGCAGGCTGGAGATCCGCCCCGGCCGCTCCCGCTCCCGATGCCGGGCGAACGCCCTTTCGAGCCCTTCGAGCACCGCGGCGAGGGGGATCCCTGCCCGGTGCCAGGCGCGTGCGAGCTGCCAGTCGGCGGGCGAGAGCAGCGTCGCGGCGCCGCGCAGGGCGACGAACCGCTCCTCGATCGCCTGGAAGAAGGCGTGGTCTTCGGCGGACGGCTCGCCCTCAGACGCCGCGGTTTCGTTCATAGAGGAGGCGCAGGCCGACGAGGGTGAGCAGGGGCTCGGTGTGGGTGATGTAGCGGGAGCCCTCCGCGATCATCTCCGCCTGACCACCGGTGGCGACGACCGCCCGCAGCCCCGGGACCTCCCCGTGCAGCCGCTCGAGGATCCCGTCGACGAGACCGACGTAGCCGTAGTAGATGCCGGCCTGGATCGCCCCGGCGGTGTTGCGCCCGATCAGCTGCGCGGGTTTGCGGATGTCGACCCGGTAGAGCCGCGCGGCGTGGAGGAAGAGGGCCTCGGCGGAGATCGTGATCCCCGGGGCGATGATCCCGCCGGCGTACTCTCCCGCGGCGTTGATGAGGTCGAAGGTCGTGGCGGTGCCGAAGTCGACCACGACCACCGGGGAGCCGAAGAGCTCCCGGGCCGCCACCGCGTTGACGATCCGGTCCGCGCCGACCTCGCCGGGGCTGTCGTAGCGGATCACCATCCCGGTGCGGATCCCCGGCTCGACGAAGAACGGCTCGCAGCCGAAGTACTCCCGGGCCAGCCGGTCGAAGACCGCCTGGAGAGGCGGCACCACCGAGGAGACCACGACGCCGCCGGCGGCGGACAGCTCGAGGTCGGCCCGGGCGAAGAGCGGCAGCAGCAGCGCGCCGAGCTCGTCGGCGGTCCGTTCGGTCGCGGTCGAGAGCCGGACGTCGTGGATCAGCCGGTCGCCGTCGTAGACGCCGAAGACCGTGTTCGTGTTGCCGACGTCGATGACCACCAGCAGGGAACCCGTCTCTTGCGCCACGCTCTCTTCCTCTCTCACTCCAGAATCTCGCCGGTGGCGATCGCGAGCTCTCCGGCTGCCGTGGCGAGCCGGAGATGACCCCAGTCGTCCAGCCCCACGAACCGGCCGTGGATCAGCTCGTCACCACTGCGGACCCGCATCTCGTCGCCGGGCGCGTGCACGAGCCAGCGCCGGAAGCGCGCCGCGAGCCCGGGCTCCGGGCCGAGCCGGGCGAGCTCGCTCTCGACGGCGGTCACCATTCTCGCGGCGAACGCGGGGAGCGGAAGTGGCTGGTCCACCTCGGCCGTGAACGAGGTGGCCGCCGGCAGGTTGCACGCCGCTCCCGCGAGGCGGTAGTTGAGCCCGAAGCCGATCAGAGCGATCTCCTCTTCGCCACAGCGGAGGACCTCGATCAGCACCCCGCCGAGCTTCCGGCCGCTCACGAGCAGATCGTTCGGCCACTTGATCCGGCAGCGGCCGCCGAGGAGCTCGTCGAGGCCCGCGCAGAGCGCGACGGGCACGCGCAGCGGCAGCTCGACGGCCGCGGCTCCGGGCGGCAGCCGCAACACCCGGGTGACGTAGACCCCGGCTCCCGCCGGGCTCTCCCAGCGCCGCCCGCCCCGCCCGCGCCCTTCGGTCTGTTCGCAGGCCAGGAGGAGGAAATCGCTCACCGGCTCGCCCTCTTCTTCGAGGCGGGCGAGCAGGCGCCGGGCGAGGCTGTTGGTGGAGTCGGTCCGGGAGACGGCGAGCAGGTTGAGGCCGGCGGGCCAGACTTCTCCGGCGCGGAACCCTCCGAAAAGCGCGAGCGCCTCCGCTCCCGTCAGTCCCGAGGCCGCCGCGTCAGGGTTCCGCTCGCTGCCGTCCACGGACGCGCTCCCGGTCTCACCCGCCGCCGAGACCGCCCTGGAGCCGGGCGCGGCGTTCTTCGAGCTCCTCGACTCGCCGCCGGTTGCCTTCGACCACGTGGGGAGGCGCCTTGGCGAGGAAAGAGGGATCCGCGAGACGGGCCTGGGCCCGCGCGAGCTCCTGCTCGACCTTCTCGAGCTCGGCGGCCAGCCGCCCGAGCTCGGCCGGGGTCGCCGCGCGCGCCTCGGCCACCACCGCGATCGCCACCCCGCCGGCCTGGTCGCGCAGCGCCTCGGGTCCGGCCGTGCCGGCCTCGACCGCCGAGAGCTGGGCGAGCGAGCCGATCAGGGCGGCCTCCCCCGTCAGGAAGGCGAGCGTCTCCGGGTCGCCCCCTTCGAGGAGGAGGCGCGCCCGCTCTTTCGGCTTCAGTCCGAGATCGAGCCGCAGCGCCCGGGCCCGGGTGACGACTGCGATCAGGGCCTCCATCCGGGCCTCGGCCTCCGGCGCGATCCACTCCGGCTCCGGCTCCGGGTACGGGGCGAGACAGATCGTCTCGGGGTGGATCGCCTCGTGTCCCGGCAGCCGCTGCCAGAGCTCCTCGGTGAGGAACGGCATGACCGGATGCAGGAGCCGGAGCGCCCGCTCGAGCACCGTCAGGAGCACCTCGGCAACGCGCGGGCGGGCAGCGTCGCCCGCGAGCGCGGGCTTGGCGAGCTCGATGTACCAGTCGCAGAGATCGCCCCAGAAGAAGTGGTAGAGCCGCTGGCAGGCCTCGTCGAAGCGGAAGCTCTCGAACTTCTCCCCCACCTCGGCGGTCGCGGCGGCGAGGCGGGAGAGGATCCAGCGCTCCGGCACCGCCAGCTCCGCGGTATCGAGCTCCGGCGCGACCCGGACGTCGCCGATCCGGCCGAGGGCGAAGCGGGTGGCGTTCCAGATCTTGTTGCCGAACGCCCGGTAGCCGGCCATCCGCTCCGGGTCGAGCGGGATGTCGCGCCCCGGCGCGTCGAGCAGCGCGAGGGTGAAGCGCACCGCATCGGCGCCGTAGGTGGCGACAAGATCGGCGGGATCGAGGACGTTCCCCTTCGTCTTCGACATCTTCACGCCCGAGGCGTCGCGCACGAGGCCGGTGAGATGGACCCGGCGGAACGGCACCTCGCCCGTGAAGTGGAGGCCGGACATCACCATCCTGGCAACCCAGAAGAAGAGGATGTCGAAGGCGGTCACCAGGACGTCGGTCGGATAGAACGCCGCGAGATCCGGGGTCGCCTCCGGCCAGCCGAGGGTCGAGAACGGCCAGAGCGCCGAGGAGAACCAGGTGTCGAGCACGTCGTCGTCCTGCCGGAGCTCCTCCGTGCCGGCGAGCGCCGCCGCCTCCGCGAACGAGTGCGCTACCCAGACGTTCCCCGCCGGGTCGTACCAGGCGGGAATCTGATGCCCCCACCAGAGCTGGCGGGAGATGCACCAGGGGCGGATGTTCTCGAGCCAGTGCTCCCAGGTCTTCTCCCAGGAGGTCGGCAACAGCTCGATCCGGCCGTCGCGCACCGCAGCGAGCGCCTGCTGCGCCATGCCGGAGACGTCGCAGAACCACTGGGTGGAGACGAGCGGCTCGATCCGCACGCCGCTGCGCTGGCAGTGTCCGACGTTGTGGACGTACGGCTCCTCGGAGACGAGCAGCCCCGCGGCGCGGAGCTCGACGAGCACCTTCTCGCGCGCCGCCATCGTGGTCAGGCCGGCGAACGCCGCTCCGGCCGCCGGGGTCATCCGCCCGCGGCGATCGATCACTGCGATCCCCGGCAGGTCGTGCCGGCGGGCGAGCTCGAAGTCGGCGGGGTCGTGGCAGGGAGTGACCTTCACGAGCCCGGTGCCGAACTCCCGCTCGACCATCGGATCGGCGACGAACGGGATCTCGCGCCCGGTGAGCGGCAGGAGCGCCTTGCGGCCAAGCAGATGCCGGTACCGCTCGTCCTCCGGGTGAAAGGCGATGGCGGTGTCGCCGAGCATCGTTTCCGGCCGGGTGGTGGCGATCACCACCCGCTCGTCGCTCTCCGCCACCGGGTAGGCGATCTGCCAGAGCGAATCCCGCACCGACTTCATCTCCACCTCGAGATCGGAGATGGCGGTGTCGAGCGCCGGCGACCAGTTGACGAGGTACTCCCCGCGGGAGATCAGCCCTTCGCGGTAGAGGCGCACGAACGCCTCCCGCACCGCGCGCGAGAGGCTCTCGTCGAGGGTGAACCGCTCCCGCGACCAGTCGCAGGAGGCGCCGAGGAGATCGAGCTGCTCGCGGATGTTCCCGTGGTGCGTCTCCTTCCACTCCCACATCCGCGCGAGGAACCGCTCGCGGCCGAGCGCATGGCGATCGGTGCCCTCGGCGGCGAGCTGGCGCTCGACCATGAGCTGGGTGGCGATCCCCGCGTGATCGGTGCCCGGCAGCCAGAGGGCGTTGTACCCCTGCATCCGCTTCCAGCGCGTGAGCAGATCCTGCAACGTCGACTGGAGCGCATGCCCCATGTGGAGCTTGCCGGTCACGTTGGGCGGCGGGATCATGATGCAGAAGCCGGGCTTCGGCGAGGGAACCTCGCAGCGGAAGAAGCCCCGCTCGCTCCACCAGCGCTGCCACCGGCCTTCGTAGCTCGCCGGCTCGAATCGTCTATCCATCAGCATGCGCCCCGCACCCCCGCACCGGCCGGTACGCGGTCTTCGGACCGTCGGTCGGAATCACTCGAGCTCGGCCTCGAGCTCGCGCAGACGGGCGCGCACCGCGACCTCGGCGAGGTCGGGCACGACCTCCCAGGCCACCTCCCGGACCACCTGGGGCCCGAGCAGCTCCACGACCCGCCGGGCCAGACGCTCGAGATCCTCTTCCGACAGGCTGGCCGGAGCGGACGGCGGAGCCGGCTCCGGAACGCCGCGGCGAGCTTCGGGCTCCGGTGCGGTTTCGGTGAGGAACGGTGCGGGCGGCGGTTCGGGAACGGGCACCGGTGCCTCGGGCTCATCGGCGAAGAACGACGGCGGGGGGGGCGGCGGGGTGAGGTCCTGGAAACCCAGGCCGCTCAGCGGCGTGGCGATTCCCGATTCCAGTCCGTCACCGGAGAGCATGTCCGCCGGCGGCTGGACCTCGGTGGCCGCAGGCGTATCGTCGAGCGCCGACGACCAGCTGAACGCCGGTCTATCGTCGAAGGCCTCCACCGCCGGCTCCTCGGCGGGCTCGGGCGCCGGCACCGGTACCTCGCCGGCGGCGATCAGCTCGTGGGCCAGGCGCAACAGCTCCTGGGAATCGAACGGCTTCTTCAGGTAGCCATCCGCCCCCGCGGCGGTCGCCTCGGCGGGATCGAACGGTTCGAAGGTACCCACCAGGAGGAGCACCGGCACCCACGGCCGGCGCTGCTTCGACTCGCGGCAGACCTCCAGCCCGCCGGCGCCCGGCATGTGCACGTCGGCGATCACGAGGTCGGGCTCGCTCTCTTCCAGGCGCCCCAGCGCCTGCGAGCCGTTGCTGACCGCGACGACCTCGAAGTCCTCGTCCAGGAAGGTCAGCTCGACGACCTTCTGGATCGTCACGCTGTCGTCCGCCAGCAGGATCCGCTTGCTCATGGGAGCTCCCCGAAGTGTCGGCCCACCGGGACGCGCCGGAGGCCGGAGCTGTTCAGGCCGCCAGGCGTCGGCGCAGATAGTCCACGATCGCCTCGGTCGAGGCACCCGGGAGGAAGATCTCGTCCACCCCGAACTGCTTGAGCTGCTCGATGTCCCGGTCCGGGATGATGCCGCCGGCGAAGACCAGGACGTCCCCGCCGCCCTGCTCCCGCAGAAGCCGGGCCACCTCGGGCAGCAGCCGGTTGTGGGCACCGGAGAGGATGGAGAGGCCGACGGCGTCGACGTCCTCCTGGATCGCGGCGATCGCGATCTGCTCCGGTGTCTGGCGCAGGCCGGTGTAGATGACCTCGAAACCGGCGTCGCGGAGGGCGCGGGCCACCACCTTGGCGCCGCGATCGTGGCCGTCCAGGCCTGGCTTGGCAATCAGGATCCGACGTGTATTCCCGCTCATGACCCGTCAGTTTATCAGGTCTGCCCCGGCGCGGAGGAGTCCTCCCGGGGAAACTGCAGATAGTCCGTCTCCGGGACCCGATACCCCATCTGGTAGAGGCTCGCCACCGCCTGCCCCCGATGGAAGGCGGCGAGGGTCACGAAATGACAGATCGCCTTGGGACACGGCAGACGGCGGGCCTTCCCGTCCGGCTCCATCCAGAAGACCTCGCCGGCCAGCTGTTCGGCGCTGAGCGAGGCCAGGAAGAAGCCAAGCTGCGACCAGACCTCTTCGAAAGAGAGAGCGAGCGAGAGGCGGTCCGGGAACGCCGTCTCCTCCGGGGCCGGTGGCGGCTCCGCTCCGAGGAACCGGGCGAGCCAGGTCTGCTCGTTCGCGAGCAGGTGGACCAGCGTGCCCCGGATCGAACCGTAACCGGTTCCGGTCGCCCGGATCAGGTCTTCCGCCGACACCACGCGAAGCGAATCCAGCACGGTGCGGTCCGCCCAGATGGTGTACGCGAGGAGGTCCTGGACGATGCGGAGGGTCTGGTTCATGGCACGTTCTCCTCAGAAGACCGCCGGCTCCTCGTAGGTACCGAAGACGTCGCGCAGGGCGTCGCTGATCTCGCCGACCGTGCAGTAGACGCGCACGCAGTCGAGGATGAGGGGCATCGTGTTGGCGTCACCCTGCGCCCCGGCGCGCAGCGCTGCGAGCGTCCGCGCCACCGCTCCCCGGTCGCGCCGGGCCCGCACGTGGTCGAGGAACTCGACCTGCTGGGCGGCCACCTCCTCGCCGATGTAGAGGGTGTCGACCTCGGGTTCGTCGTCGACCTGGAGGGCGTTGACGCCGACCACGACCTTCTCGCCCTTCTCCACCGCCCGCTGGTAGGCGTAGGCCGCCTCCATGATCTCCCGCTGCGGGAAGCCGGCCTCGATCGCCTCCACCATGCCGCCGAGATCGTCGATCCGCCGGAAGTAGTCGTACGCTCCGTCGACCATCCGCTGCGTGAGCTGCTCGACGAACCAGGAGCCGCCGAGCGGATCGATGGTGTTGATCACCCCCGACTCGTGGGCGATCACCTGCTGGGTGCGCAGCGCCGTGCGGGCGTTCTCCTCGGTGGGCAGCGCGAGGGTCTCGTCGAGGGCGTTGGTGTGGAGCGACTGGGTGCCCCCGAGGACCGCGGCGAGCGCCTGGAGCGTGGTCCGCACCACGTTGTTGATCGGCTGCTGCGCGGTGAGCGAACAGCCGGCGGTCTGGGTGTGGAAGCGGAGCATCCAGGAGCGCGGATTCCGCGCACCGAACCGCTCCCGCATCACCTCGGCCCAGAGGCGGCGCGCCGCGCGGAACTTCGCGATCTCCTCGAAGAAGTCGTTGTGGCTGTTGAAGAAGAAGGAGAGCCGCGGCGCGAAGGTATCCACCGGCAGCCCGGCCCGCACCCCGTAGTCGACGTACTCGATCCCGTCGCGCAACGTGAAGGCGAGCTCCTGGAGCGCCGTCGAACCGGCCTCCCGGATGTGATAGCCGGAGATCGAGATCGTGTTCCAGCGCGGCACCTCGGAGGCAGCGAAGGCGAACTGATCGGTGATCAGCCGCATCGAGGGGCGCGGCGGGTAGATGTACTCCTTCTGCGCGATGTACTCCTTCAGGATGTCGTTCTGCAGCGTTCCGGATACCTGCCGGGCGATGTCGACCCCCTGCTTCTCCGCCACCGCGAGGTACATCGCGAAGAGGATCGGCGCGGTGGAGTTCACGGTCATCGAGGTCGTCACCTCGGCGAGCGGGATGCCGTCGAAGAGCACCTCCATGTCGGCGAGGGTATCGACGGCGACCCCGCACTTGCCCACCTCACCGGTAGCCATCCGGTGATCGGAGTCGTAGCCGTAGAGCGTCGGCAGGTGGAAGGCGACGGAGAGGCCGGTCTGCCCCTGTGCGAGGAGGTACTTGAACCGCCGGTTGCTGTCCGCCGCCGAGCCGAAGCCGGCGAACTGGCGCATCGTCCAGAGCTTGCCCCGGTAGCCGGTGGGGTGGATGCCGCGGGTGAACGGGAACTCGCCGGGGACTCCGAGATGCCGCCCGGGGTCGAGGCCGGCCAGCTCCTCCGGGGTCACGAGGGGCGGGATCTCGAGCCCGGAGATGGTCGTGAAGTCGCGCCGCCACGAGCCGCGCTCGGCCTCCGCCCGGCGGCGAGCCTCCTCCCAGCGGGCACGGGCCGCGGAGAGGCCGGAAGCGGACGTTTCGCCATCACCCGCCGGCCTCTCGGCGGTGGTCCTCGCTGGGGGTGGATCCGGGCTCTTCATGCGTGGTTCTCCTCGCGGAATCGGGACTCGCCGGGGTTTGCAGGAGTATACAGAACCGTTATCCTCTGGCTATGCCTGAAACGCCCTCGCCGCTGGTCGCGATCGTCATGGGAAGCCGCTCCGACGAGGAGACGATGCGCCATGTGGTGGCGACGCTCGCCCGCTTCGACGTGCCCTGCGAGACCCGGGTCCTGAGCGCCCACCGGGCCCCGCAGGCGCTCACCGAGTATGCCGCCGGCTGCGAGGCCCGCGGGATCGAGGTGGTCATCGCCGGGGCCGGGGGCGCGGCCCATCTCCCGGGGATGATCGCGGCGATGACCGCCCTGCCCGTCCTCGGCATCCCGATCCAGAGCGCCGCCCTGCACGGCCTCGACAGCCTCCTTTCGATCGTCCAGATGCCCGCGGGCGTGCCGGTGGGGACGCTGGCGATCGGCCGCGCCGGCGCCACGAACGCCGCGCTCCTGGCGGTGGCGATCCTCGCCCTCTCCCGGCCCGAGCTGCGCGAGCGGCTGCACGAATTCCGCCGCGAGCAGACGGCAAAGGTCGTCGCCGCGGCTTCCGATCCGATCGGCAGTTGAGATCCTGACCTGATTCGATCCGGTGCGACGGTCTCTCCCGCCGTGGCACACGAACGCAACCGCTCGAACCCACACCCGCCCACCCGTCGCCACACTCCATGACCAAGCTTCCCGGCCTCGACCATCCCGGCGCTCTCGAAGCCCTGCTCGATGCCCTCGACGAAGCCGTCCTGATCGTCGACCCGAATCAGCGCATCGTGGCGGCCAGCCCGCAGCTCACGCGGCTCTGCGGACACGATCCCCGCTCGCTCGTCGGCAAGAACCTCGGCGTGATCCTCTCGGCCGAGTCCCGGGCTCCGGGTCCGGCGGAGGACGGCTATCGCCTCGAGGCATACCGCCAGGACGGCACCTCGTTCCCCGCCTGGGTCCGGCGGCGGCGACTGGCCGGAGGCCGGCCGGGGACCTCGCTGCTGGTCATTCGCGACCTGTCGCCTCTGGAAGCGGCACGGGATCACCTGCAGCGGCTCGAGAAGGCGCTCGCCACGATGCAGGTCGGGGTCGCCTTCTCCGACCGCGATCAGCGCCTGCACTACGTGAACCCCGCCTTCGCCGAGATGCATGGCTATCGCGAGGCGGAGCTGCTCGGGGCGGCCCTCGGTCTGGTGGCGCCGGACGATCCGACGGCCCGGCTCGAGTTCCGCGAGATCAAGCAGCTGCGACGGCTCCATTACGAGACCCGCCATCGGCGCCGTGACGGCAGCGACCTGGCCGTGGAGGTCATGCGCGACCTCGTCACCGATCTGCGGGGCGATCCGGTGGGACTGGTCACGATCTGCCAGGAGATCACCCAGCGCAAGCTGGCCGAAGCGGCGCTGCGGGCGAGCGAGGAGCGGTACGCCCTCGCCGTCGAGGGAGCCAAGGACGGCATCTGGGACTGGGATCTCGTCCGCGGCCGGGTCTTCTACTCCGGGCGGTGGAAAGAGCTGCTCGGCTTCGGCGAGCAGGAGATCGGCGACAGCCCCGAGGAGTGGTTCTCCCGCGTCCATCCCGCCGATCGCGAGCGGCTCCAGGAGCGGCTCGCCGGGCACCGCGAAGGTCTCACCCCCCATTTCGAAGACGAACACCGGCTCGTCCATCGCGATGGCAGCCATCGCTGGGTGCTGGCCCGCGGGCTCGCGGTGCGCAACGCTTCCGGCGAGGCCTACCGGATGGCCGGCTCGCTCTCCGACATCACCGCCCGGACCGCGCTCGATCCCCTCACCGAGCTGCCGAACCGCCTGCTCTTCCAGGACCGCCTCGACCGTGCTCTCGGCCGGCTGCGCCGGCGCGACATCGACCATCTCGCGGTGCTCGCGATCGGCATCGACCGCCTCGCCGTCGTCGACGAGAGCCTCGGTCCCGAGACCGCCGACGAGCTGCTCGTCGCCTGCGCCAAGCGGCTCGAGAAATGCCTGCGCCCGGGCGACACGCTCGCGCGCGACGTGGGCGACACCTTCCTCGCGCTCCTCGAGGACGTCCGGAGTCCCGAGAACACGGAGCGCGTCGCCGAGCGGATCCTCGCCGACCTGCGCCAGCCGTTCGCCGTCGCCGCGGACCATGCGATCCTGCTGACGGCGAACCTCGGGCTCGCGGTCAGCGCCACGGGTGAAGAAGAAGCGGCCCACCTGCTGCACGACGCGGACGCGGCGCTGAGACAGGCTCAGAGCCGGGGGCGGGGGACCTACCAGCTCTTCGACCGCGAGATGCGGCAGAACGCCCTGCAGCGGCTGCGTCTCGAGGCCGACCTCCTCCACGCTCTCGAACGTCACGAGCTGGTTCTCCGCTACCAGCCGATCGTCCGCCTGCGCGACGGGGAGGTCTTCCTCTTCGAAGCCCTCCTGCGCTGGCATCATCCGGAGCGGGGCCTCATCGCGCCCGGCGAGTTCCTGCCGGTGGCGGCCGACTGCGGCGCCCTCGATGCGATCAGCGCCTGGACGCTCGACGAGAGCTGCCGGCAGCTGGCGGCGTGGGCCGCTGCCGATCCCCCCTTCGGGCTCCCGATCTCGCTGAACCTCACCGCCGCCCAGTTGAGCGATCCGGCACTCGCCGGCAAGATCAGAGAGGCGCTCGCGCGGCACGGAGTACCCGCCTCCCACCTCTGCATCGAGATCACGGAGACCGCCCTCGCCCGGGATCCCCGGGTCGCCCGCGCGGTGATCGTCGAGCTCCGGGAGCTCGGGGTCCGGATCGCGATCGACGACTTCGGCGTCGGCTACTCCTCGCTCTCGCACCTGCACCAGTTCCCGGTCGACGTCCTCAAGATCGACCGCACGTTCGTGAGCGACCTCACGCGCAAGGGACAGCCGGCCGAGCTCATCCGGTCGATCGTCGATCTCGGCCGGCGGCTCGGGCTCAGCGTGGTGGCCGAAGGGGTCGAGACCGCCACCCAGCGGCGGCGCCTCCTTGCGATCGGCTGCCCGGATGCGCAGGGGTTCTTTTACGCTCCGGCGCTGCCCGCCGACGAGGCCCGCGCCTACGCACTGACGATCACCGGCCGGCGACGGGGCAAGAGAGCAGCCGCGGATTGAGTGAGCAACCGCCTTCAGCGGTCGTCTCCCATTGATTTACGCTGTTTTTGCGCCTAAACTGCGGCCATGGCCGCAGCGCCTCCGGGAGCCCCTCCCCGTCCGTCGGACGGCGGGAAGCCGTCTCTTTTCCCGGATACCCGGCCGGAGAAAGCGCAGCGGCGCAGCCGTGCCCGGCCCTCCCCACTCCCCGCGACGCCTCCGTACGTCGAGCTCCACGCCGCCTCGGCCTTCTCCTTCCTCGACGGCGCCTCCCTGCCCGAGGATCTGGTGGCGCGGGCCGCGGAGCTCGAGCTGCCGGGCCTCGCCCTCCTCGATCGCAACGGAGTGCACGGGCTCCCGCGCCTCCACCAGGCGGCCCGGCGGGCGGGGCTCCGGGCGCTTGCCGGCAGCGAGGTCGTGCTCGCCGGCGAACCCGGCACCACACCGCCCGGGCCCTTCTCTCCCCGCCTCCCCCTGCTGGTCGCGAACGCGGCCGGCTACCGGAACCTCTGCCGGCTGCTCACCGTCGCCGCCCGCGGCCGGAAGAAGGGGGAGGCCGCCGCGGACTGGGAGCAGCTTGCGGCGCACGCCGGCGGCCTCTGGGCGCTGACCGGCGGCAGCGAGGGGCCGCTCTCCCGGGCTCTCGCCACCGGCGGCCTCGACGCCGCCCGCGCGCTCCTCGAACGGCTCGTGGCCACCTTCCCCGGTCGCGTGGCCGTCGAGCTGCAGCGCCACGGCCGCCGCGAGGAGGAGCATCGCAACCGCGCCCTCGTCGACCTCGCCCGCCGCCTCCGGCTCCCGCTCGTCGCCACCAACGGGGTGCGCTACGCGCGCGCCGAGGAGAAGCCGCTCCACGACCTGCTCACCGCCCTGCGCCACCACACCTCCCTCGACGCCGCCGGCCGCCTCCTCGCCGCGCACCGGGAACGGCACCTGAAGAGCGCGACAGAGATGGCCCGCCGCTTCCACGATCTGCCCGCGGCGCTCGCCGGCACCGCCGAGCTCGCCGCGCGGCTCGACTTCACCCTCACCGACCTCGGCTACCGCTTCCCGGAGTACCCCGTCCCGCCGGGCGAGAGCGCGAGCTCCTGGCTGCGGCGGGTGACCTGGGAGGGCGCCCGGAGCCGTTTCCGGCCGCTCACCACCCGGGCGCAGGCGCAGCTGGAGCGGGAGCTCGCGCTCATCGAGAAGCTCGACCTCGCCGGCTACTTCCTGATCGTCTGGGATCTCGTCACCTTCTGCCGCCGCGAGGGGATCCTCTGCCAGGGGCGCGGCTCGGCCGCCAACAGCGCGGTCTGCTACGCCCTCGCGATCACCGCCGTCGATCCGGTGAAGATGGGGCTCCTCTTCGAGCGCTTCCTCTCCGAGGAGCGGGGGGAGTGGCCGGACATCGACCTCGACCTGCCCTCCGGCGCCCCGCGCGAGCGGGTCATCCAGCACGTCTACGCCCGCTACGGGCCGCACGGCGCGGCGATGACCGCCAACGTCATCACCTACCGCGACCGCTCGGCGGCGCGCGAGGTGGCCAGGGCGCTCGGCTTCGCCCCCGAGCAGGGCGAGCGGCTCGCCCGCCGCCTCGGCTCGTTCCGGCGTGACCTCGCCCGCGGCGAGCCGCGGGAGCTCGCCGCGGAGCTCACCGCCGCGGGGCTCGATCCCGCGGCCACGCGGGTGCGCCACTTCGCCGCCCTCTGGCAGCAGATCCAGAACCTCCCCCGCCACCTCGGCCAGCACTCCGGGGGCATGGTGATCGCCGCCGGACGGCTCGACGAGATCGTGCCGCTCGAGCCCGCCGCGATGCCGGGGCGGGTCGTCATCCAGTGGGACAAGGACGACTGCGCCGACCTCGGGATCCTCAAGGTCGACCTGCTCGGCCTCGGGATGCTCAACGCCCTCGCCGAGGCGATCCCCCTCGTGCGCGAGCACGAGAAGGTCCATCTCGACCTCGCCCACCTCCCGCCCGACGACGCGGAGGTCTTCGCGATGCTGCGCGCCGCCGACACCGTCGGCGTCTTCCAGGTCGAGAGCCGGGCGCAGATGGCCTCCCTGCCGCGCCACGCCCCCCGCCGTTTCTACGACCTCGTGGTGCAGGTGGCGATCATCCGCCCGGGGCCGATCGTCGGCGGCATGGTGCATCCGTTCTTCGAGCGCCGCCTCGGGCGGGCGCCGGTGGAGTATCCCCACCCCTCGCTCGCCCCGATCCTCGCGCGCACGCTCGGGGTGCCGCTCTTCCAGGAGCAGCTCCTGCGGATCGCGATGGTGGCGGCGGGGTTCACCGGCGGCGAGGCCGAGGAGCTGCGCCGGGCGATGGGGCACAAGCGCTCGGTGGCGCGGATGCGGGCGATCGAAGCGCGGCTGCGTGCCGGCATGGCGGCGCGCGGGATCGGCGCCGAGGCCCGGGAGCAGATCGTGCAGGCGATCACCTCCTTCGCCCTCTACGGTTTCCCGGAGTCGCACGCCGCCTCGTTCGCCCTGATCGCCTACGCCAGCGCGTATCTCAAACGCCACCACCCGGTCGCCTTCCTCGTGGCCCTCCTCAACTCCTGGCCGCTGGGCTTCTACCACCCCGCGACCCTGGTCCAGGACGCCCGGCGGCACGGGGTGCGCGTGCTGCCGATCGACGTGCACGCCTCCGGCTGGCGCTGCCGCTGGGAGGCGCTCCCGGAAGGAGGCGGCGCCTGCCGCCTCGGTCTGCGCTTCCTCGCCGGGCTGCGCCGGGAGGCCGGAGAGGCGATCGCGCGCGCCCGCCGGGAGGGGCCGTTCCGCAGCCTCGACGACCTGCGGCGGCGGGCTCGCCTCCGGGCGGACGAGCTCGACACCCTGGCCACGGCCGGGGCGCTCGCCTCCCTCGGTCTCACGCGGCGCGGGGCGCTCTGGCAGGCGGCGCTCGCGGTGCGCCCCGCTCCTCCGCTCTTCACCGCGGAGACGGCGGGCGAAGCGGCGGCCGCCGCCCCCTCTCCGCTCCCCGAGATGTCCCCCCGGGAGCGCACCGCCGCCGACTTCGCCACCGCCGGCCTCACCACGGGGCGCCACCCGCTCGCCCACCTCCGCCCCGGCCTCGCGGCGCGCGGGATCGTTCCGGCCGCCGCGCTCGCCCGCCTGCCGCACGGCGAGCGCGTCCGCACCGCCGGCGCGGTGATCGTCCGCCAGCGCCCCGGCACCGCGAAAGGGGTGCTCTTCCTCGCCCTCGAGGACGAGACCGGCATCGCCCAGGCGATCGTCCAGCCCCGGCTCTTCCGCGCCGTGCGGGAGCGGCTCACCGGCACGCGCGGTCTCGTGGTCGAGGGGATCGTCGAACGGCGGGACGGCGCGGTCTCGCTCCGGGCCGAGCGGCTCTGGCCCCTGCCCGGCCTCCCTCCGGTGCCGAGTCACGACTTTCGGTGAGCACACCGCCGCGCTGCGTGTGAGAAAATGCCCGCGTCCAACCTGCGCCTGGCCGCAACCCGGCCTCGTCGCCCGTCACCGCGAGGAGCAGCTGTCATGCGTACGAACGAGTACATCGCGCTCGAAGACCGCTACGGTGCCAACAACTACCGCCCACTCGACGTCGTCATCCAACGCGCCGAGGGGATCTGGGTCTGGGACGTCGAGGGGCGCAAGTACATGGACTTCCTCGCCGCCTACTCGGCGGTCAACCAGGGGCATTGCCACCCCCGGATCCTCGAGGCCCTCATCGAGCAGAGCCGGCGGGTGGCGCTCACCTCGCGCGCCTTCCGCAACGATCAGCTCGGCGCCTTCTACCAGGAGATCTGCGAGCTGACCGGCTACGCGCGCTTCCTGCCGATGAACACCGGCGCCGAAGCGGTGGAGACCGCGATCAAGGCGGCCCGCAAGTGGGCGTACGAGGTCAAGGGGATCCCCGAGCCGGAGGCCGAGATCCTCGTCTTCGACGGCAACTTCCACGGGCGCACGACGACGATCGTCGGCTTCTCCTCCGAGGAGCAGTACCGTCAGGGGTTCGGGCCGTTCACACCGGGGTTCCGGCTGCTCCCCTACGGCGATCTCGAGGCGGTGCGGGCGGCGATGCATCCGAAGGTCGCGGCGATCCTCTTCGAGCCGATCCAGGGCGAGGGCGGCATCATCGTGCCTCCGGACGGCTACCTGCGCGGGCTGCGGGAGATCGCCACGACCCAGCGCGCGCTCCTGGTCGCCGACGAGATCCAGTCCGGCCTCGGCCGCACGGGCAAGCTCTTCGCCTGCGAGCACGAGGGCATCCGTCCCGACGTCGTGATCATCGGCAAGGCGCTCTCCGGCGGGCTCTATCCGGTCTCCGGCATCCTCGCCGACGACGAGGTGATGGGGGTCTTCCGCCCCGGCGATCATGGCTCGACCTACGGCGGCAATCCGGTCGCCGCCGCCGTCGCCCGCACCGCGCTGCGCGTGCTCGTCGAGGAGGGGATGGTCGAGAACTCGGCTCGCCTCGGCGCCTACTTCCTCGAGCGGCTGCGCGCCCTCTCCTCGCCGCACGTCAAGGAGCTGCGCGGCCGGGGCCTCTGGATCGGGATCGAGCTGCACCCGGAGGCCGGCGGCGCCCGCGGTTTCTGCGAGCGGCTCCAGCAGCTCGGCATGCTCTGCAAGGAGACGCACACGCACACGATCCGCATCGCGCCGCCGCTGACGATCCGCCAGGAAGAGATCGACTGGGCGCTGGAGCGGCTCGCCGAGGTGCTCACCGCTCCGGCACCGGCCGCGAGCTGACCCTCGTGGGCGCGACCGGGCGGCCGCCGGCGGGCGGCCGCCCGGCGGCGTTCCGCGCCTCCGCGCTCGCTACGCCTGCTCACCAGGAGACCGGGAGCCGCAGCCGGTTCCCGGCGCGGTCCCGGTAGCGCAGGTACCCCTCCCGGCGCCCGAACAGGTAGAGGTCGCGGAGGATCTCCACGTCCCGCCGGCAGTACTCCGCCACGAGATCGAGCCGCCCTTCGCGCACCCACGCGAGGCTCTGCAGCCCGTCGGCGCTCTTCTCCACCCCGAGCGTCTCGCGTGCGAGGTGGTCGAGACCGAGGCGGAAGCCGAGCCCCGCGTGGATCTCCTCGAGCAGATCGAGGGTGGGCAGTGTGCGCTCGTACGCCTCCCCCGTGTAGCCGGCGAGCACCTGATAGTCGAAGCGGCGGCTGTTGAAACCGACCACGAGGTCGGCGCCGTGCAGGGCGGCGGCGAGTCCGGCGATTTCGTCTTCATGAAACGTCTCGAACCGGTTCTCCTCGAGGTGGCAGACCACGGCGACCGCGAGCCCCATCCGGTGCGCCAGATGCCAGCCCCCGACCTCGACCGCCGAACGCTTCGTCTCGACGTCGAAGAGCAGGGTGCGCCGCGCCTCTTCCCGTGCCCGCAGCGGACGCTTCGCAGCCGGCCTCCTGCGCTCGGTCGCCTCCGGTCTCGTCGTGGGGCCGGGCGGCGGGGATACGGCCTGCGCCGGGCGCTCGGCCGGGCGCAGCGCGAGCGGCGGGGTCGCGGCTGTGGGGTCAAGCCAGTGGCCGAGGGCGAGGAGCGCGCCCTGCTTGTCGAGGGGGCGGTTTCCGTTCCCGCATTTCGGCGACTGGATGCAGGCCGGGCAGCCCTCGTCGCAGGGGCAGTCGGCGAGCCGCGCGGCGACCTTCGCGAGCAGCTCCGGAAGCGCCTCGAACCCCTGCCGGACGAGCCCGAGGCCGCCGGGGCGCCCCTCGTGGACGAAGACCGCCGAAGCTCCGAGCTGCGGATGGAACGGCGTCGAGATCCCGCCGAGGTCGTTCCGGTCGCAGAGGACGGCGAGCGGCAGGAGACCGATCGTCGCGTGTTCGGCGGCGTGCAGCGACCCGCCGAGGTGACGGCCGGCGTCGCGCAGGCGGGTTTCGAGCCCGGCTCCGCCGAGCCAGAAGAGTCCGTGGGCGGCGAACTCCACCGGCGGCAGCGTGAGCGGGTGCGTGTCGAAGACCTGCTGCGAGAAGAGGCGCTTGCGCTCGTATCCCGTGACCCGCTCGGTGATCCGCAGCCGCGCGAGACCGGCTCGCAAGCCGCCCTCACCCCGCGTCGCGAGCAGCTCGAGGACCTCGGTCGTCTTCTCGGCGAGCGCCGAGGTGAAGTAGTCGACCTCCGCCCGCCGCACCACGACCGTGCGCTCCTCCGGACGCAGCTCCTCGACCCGCCACTGCCGGCCGGCGTGGAGATAGATCGCTCCCGGATGGCATTCGTGGAAGACCCGCACCCCGTCGATCGTGCCGATCGGCCGGCCGCTTCCGAGCTCCACGATCCGGTACCCCTCCCCCGCTCCCCGCAGATCGAGGCCACGCTGCGGCCGTTTCGCCGCCGCGAGCAGCTCGCCGGTGCCGTCGACCTCCCGCAGCTCGTGCGCGGCCACGAGCTCGCGCAGGACCGCGCCGTGCCGGCCGAGATAGGTCTTCTCCGGGCTTGGCCGCAGCGGCAGCTCGGCCGCCGCGCAGACGAGCTGCCGGCGCGCCACCTCGGGGTTGCCGGGGTCGAGCACCGCCCGTTCCGTGGCGCCGGCGAGCAGCGGCTCGGGGTGTTCGAGCAGATACTGGTCGAGGGCGTCGGGCAGCGCGACGAGCGCGGTGAGCGATTCGCGCTCGCCGCGGCCCGCCCTCCCGCTGCGCTGCTGGAGCCCGAGCACGCTGCCGGGGTAGCCGACGAGCACGCAGGCATCGAGACCGCCGATGTCGATCCCGAGCTCGAGCGCCGAGGTCGCGATCACCCCCTGCAGCTCGCCCGCGAAGAGACGGGCCTCGATCTCGCGCCGCTCCTCGGCGAGGAACCCCGCCCGGTAGTTCGCCACCCGGGCGGCGAGCTCCGGCTCCTGCCGCGTGAGGGCGGCGTGGAGGAGCTCGGTGATCCGCCGCGCCTTGGTGAAGACGATCACCCGCTCGCCCCGGGCGAGGAGCTCCACGAGCAGGTGCAGCGCCGTCGTGTACGGGCTCGCCGCCGGCTGGAGAAGCAGGAGATGCCGGCCCGGACGGGGCGCGCCGGCCGTCTCGACGACGGTGAACGGCTCGCCGGTCAGAGAGTGGGCGAACGCTCCGGCCTCGCCGATCGTCGCCGAGGCGCCGATCAGGAGCGGCTCGGCTCCGAGGTTGCGGCTCACCCGCAGGAGGCGCCGCAGCACGTGGTGCATCTGCCCGCCGAAGAGGCCGCGATAGACGTGGATCTCGTCGAGGACGATCCAGCGCAGCTCGCGCAGGAACGCCTCCCACTGCGGCCAGTGCGGCAGCAGCCCGAGGTGGAGCATCTCGGGGTTGCTGATCAGCACCCGCGGCGGGTGGCGGCGCAGACGGCTCCGTTCGGCGGCCGGGGTGTCGCCGTCGTAGATCGCGACCGGCAGCTCCCGCTCCCCCAGCCCCGCTGCCTCCGCCAGGCGCCGGAGCTTCGCCCGCTGGTCCTGCCCGAGGGCCTTGAGCGGGAAGAGGAAGAGCGCCCGCCCGGCCTCGCCGGTGGCGGCCGCCCGGAGGACCGGCAGCTGGAAGACGAGCGACTTGCCCGAGGCCGTCGGGGTGGCGAGCAGGAGGTTCTCGCCCCGGCCGAGCGCGTCGAGAGCCGCCGCCTGATGGCTCCAGAGCGGGTCGGCTCCGGCCGCGACGAGGGCGATCCGGAGCGCACCGGGGAGCGGCTCCGCGGGAACCCCGAAAGCGGCCGGGCTCCCCGGCGTGAAATGGGCCGCGACGATCTGCGGCCCCAGCCGGGGCTCGGCCCGCAGCGCCGCCACCAGCGGCGCCATGCTCCCGCTGCCGCCGGTCACCTCGGCTCCGCTCAGGTCGTCGCGGCGGCGCCCGGAACTGCCTTCCGGGGCAGGGCGGGGTCGCCGTCGAGGGCGGCGAGGATCGTCGCCACCGCCTCGGCGGGAGAGTCGGTGAAGGTGAGGCGCTCGAGATCCTCGGGCGAGACCGTTCCGTACGCGAGCAGCGTGCCGCGCATCAGGTCGAAGAGCGGCTGCCAGTACTCCCGCCCCATGATCACCACGGGGAAGTCGAGGATCTTCCCCGTCTGGATCAGGGTCATGGTCTCGAACAGCTCGTCGAGGGTGCCGAAGCCGCCGGGGAAGACCACGAAGGCGTGCGAGTACTTCACCAGCATCACCTTGCGGACGAAGAAGTAGCGGAACTCGAGGAAGAGATCGAGGTACGGGTTCGGACGCTGCTCGTGCGGCAGCTCGATGTTGCAGCCGATCGAGCGGCCTCCCCCTTCCCGCGCTCCCCGGTTGGCCGCCTCCATGATCCCGGGGCCGCCGCCGGTCATGATCGTGAACCCGGCCTCGGCGAGGCGGCGGGAGGTCTCCCGGGCCAGCTCGTAGTACGCCTCGCCGTCGTTGATCCGGGCGGAGCCGAAGACGGTCACGCACGGTTCGACGTCGCGCAGAGCGCGGAAACCGCGGATGAACTCGCGACCGATCCGGATCAGCCGCGCGAGCTCGCGCAGCCGCGAGGCAGGGCCCTCCAGGAACCACCGATCCCCAGGATGCCGGGTTCCCTTGCCCCACCGCAGATTGATGCCCACGGCGAGCGAGTGTAGCAGAGCGATGCGCAGGGGCCGGTGTAGACTAGACACCTCACCACGGGTGTCCCCAGCCCGCCGCCAAGCCCCGGAGGACACCGGACACCGTTCAGGAGGAAATGCATGGCTCGCAGGAAGGTGATCGTCATGGGCGCCGCCGGGCGCGATTTCCACAACTTCAACACCCTCTTCCGCGAAGATCCCGACGTGGAAGTCGTCGCCTTCACCGCGACCCAGATCCCCGACATCGAGGGACGGACCTACCCGCCGGCGCTCGCCGGCTCCTACTACCCCAAGGGGATCCCGATCCACTCCGAAGAGGAGCTGCCCGGGCTGATCCGCGACCTCGGCGTCGACGAGGTCTGGTTCTCCTACTCCGACGTCTCGAACGACTACCTGGTCGGACGCGGCGCGCTGGTGACGGCGAGCGGCGCGCACTTCGGCATCTGCTCCGCGACCCGGACGATGCTCGCGTCGAGCAAGCCGGTGATCGCCATCACCGCGGTGCGGACCGGAGTCGGCAAGTCGCAGACCACCCGCTACCTCAGCCGGATCCTCAAGGAGCTCGGGATGCGGGTGGTGGCGGTGCGCCACCCGATGCCGTACGGCGACCTCGAGCGGCAGATCTGCCAGCGCTTCGCCACCTACGAGGACCTCGACAAGCACGAGTGCACGATCGAGGAGCGGGAGGAGTACGAGCCGCACATCGACAACGGCTTCATCGTCTACGCCGGCGTCGACTACGAGAAGATCCTGCGCGCCGCCGAGGAGGAGGCCGACGTCATCCTCTGGGACGGCGGCAACAACGACACCCCCTTCTACAAGCCCGATCTCCACATCGTGCTCGTCGACCCGCACCGGGCCGGGCACGAGCGCAGCTACTATCCGGGGCAGACGAACGTGATCATGTCGGACCTCGTGATCGTGAACAAGGTGAACACCGCCGAGCCGGCGAAGGTCGAGGCCGTCGCGGCGAGCTGCCGCGAGCTCAACCCGCGGGCGCAGATCATCCGCTGCCGCTCGGAGATCACGATCGACAGGCCTGAGCTGGTCGCCGGCAAGCGGGCGCTCGTGGTCGAGGACGGCCCGACCCTCACCCACGGCGGGATGAGCGTGGGCGCCGGCTGGTTCGCGGCGAAGGACGCCGGCGCCGCCGAGCTCGTCGACGCGCGGCCGTACGCGGTCGGGAGCCTCGCCGAGACCTACGCGAAGTACCCGAACGCCGCCGGGATCCTGCCGGCCATGGGGTACGGTGACGAGCAGGTCCGCGATCTCGCGGCGACGATCGCCGCCACTCCCGCCGACGTCGTCGTCGCCGGCACCCCGATCGAGCTCTCCCGGATCATGAAGATCGAGAAGCCGGTCGCCAACGTCACCTACGAGCTCGCGGAGGAGGAGCCGGGACAGCTCGCCGCCGCCGTACGCCGCGCTCTCGGGCGCGGCTGAGAACCGAACGCACAGGAGGCTCCGGATGCGTCAAGCCATCATCCTCGGGACCTGTCTCGCCGTCGTCGCGCTGGCGCTCGGAGCCTGCGCGCCCGCTCCTCCGCCGCCAACCCCCACCGTCGCCGACCGCAGCTACTCGGTGCGCGGCGAGATCGTCCGGTTGCCCGATCCGGCGGATCCGCAGTACGAGATCTGGATCCGCCACGAGGCGATCCCCGACTTCACCACCGACAGCGGTGAGGTCGTCGGCATGGATGCGATGACGATGCCGTTCGGGGTGGCCGACGGCCTCGATCTCTCCACCGTCGCGGTGGGCGACAAGATCCTCTTCACCCTCACGGTGAGCTGGGCCGACCGGGCTCAGCCCGCGCGGGTGACGGCGATCGAAAAGCTGTCGGAAGAGACCGAGCTCACCTTCGCGCCACCGCACTAGCGGCAGGACCTAGCCTGCGGCGGCCGGTGCTTCCTGACCGGAGGCGCCGGCCGCCAGCCAGGCCGCGGCGCGCAGCAGGGCGCAGACCGACTTGCCGTCCACGAGGCGGCCGTCGGTGGCCATCGCGACCGCTTCGGAGAGCGGCAGCCGGACGACGTCGAGATCCTCGTCGCCCTGGAGATCCTGCGGAACCGGCCGCAGGTCGCGCGCCAGATAGAGCCAGATCCGCTCGTCGGTGAACCCGGGAGTCGTCCAGATCCAGCCCAGCGGCACGAGCTCCCCCGCGGCGAGCCCCGTCTCCTCGGCGGTCTCCCGCCGGGCGCAGTGCTCCGGAGACTCCCCGGGATCGAGTTTCCCCGCCGGCACCTCGAGCAGCCAGTCGCCGGTGGCGTGGCGATACTGGCGCACGAGGACCGCCTCCCCGGCCGCCGTGAGCGGCACCACCGCGGCGGCGCCGGAGTGGCGGATGATCTCGAGCTCGCACTCGCTGCCCTTCGGAAGACGGACCCGCTCCACGTCCACCCGCACCACGCGGCCGTCGTATACCCGGCGCCGGGAGAGCAACTCGGCGGGGAGGTCGTCGCTCATCGCTTCCCTTCCGGGCCCGCAGCCCCGTCCGGCGCGGGCAGCCGCCAGTGCGCCGCCGGCAGCGCGAGCAGACGGTACCGGTCGCGCAGCTCCCGCACCCGGGCGCCGTGATCGCTCCGTGGGCCCAATGAGCCCGCCGCCTCGCCTTTGCGCACCGCGAGGCGGACTCGCTGCAGCCGGATCCGGTAGAGATCGGCGAGCAGCTGCTGGATCCGGTCCGGGTCGCTCTCCGGCCGCGGCCGGATGCCGTGGCGCTCGAGCTCGGCGAGCACCGCGGGGAGGAACGGACGCGCGGACATGACGTCGGCTAGCATCTCCCCTTCCGGCGGTCGGCGCAAGGTGCGGCGCGCTCCGGATTTCCGGCGGAGAGACAGATGCGTTTCGAGCTGATCACGAGCCCCATCCGGCTCGCCGAGGTCGCCGCGAGCTGGCCGGCCGAGCCGGTGCTCGCCATCGACACGGAGTTCGTCTTCGAACGCACCTACTACCCGCAACTCGGCCTGATCCAGGTCGCCGGCCGGCGCGGCATCTGGCTCCTCGACCCGCTCGCGCTCGGCGACCTCGCCCCGCTCGCGGCCGCGCTGCGCGCGGCGCCGCTGCGCACCCTGCATGCCGCGCAGGGCGATCTCCACGCTCTCGCCTGCGCCGGCGTGGAGCTCACGGAACCCCTGCTCGACACCCAGATCGCCGCGGCGCTCGCCGGACTCGGCGGCGGCTTCTCGTATCAACGTCTGGTGGCGGCACTCCTCGGTATCGAGCTCGGCAAGCACGCCACCCGCAGCAACTGGCTCGCCCGGCCGCTCTCCGAGCCGCAGCTCGCCTACGCCGCCGAGGACGTCGGGCATCTCGTGGCGGTGAGCGCGGAGTTGCAGGCGGGGCTCGAACGTTCCGGGCGCCTCTCCTGGGCGCTCGAGGAGTCGGCCCGCCTGCTCGCCACCGTGGAGGATCCCGGTCCCGAGGAGGCCTGGCGGCGGGTCGGCGGCCTCGACCAGCTCCCTCCCGCAGCGCGGGCGGCGGGGCGCGCTCTCGCCGCCTGGCGGGAACGGGAGGCCGCCCGCCGCGACCTGCCGCGCCGTTGGGTGCTGTCCGACGACGCTCTCCTGCGCGTCGCCCGGCTCGATCCCGAGGCAGCCGGCGTACCCGCGACGATCGAAGGGGTGCCGCCCCGTCAGCTCGCGCGCGACGGGCCGGTCTGGGTCGAGCTGTTGCGACAGGCGAACGCCGCAGACGAGGTGCCCCCTCCCGCCCTCCGGCTGGAGCCCCGCGACAAGCAGACGATCGATCGCCTGGCGCGGCTCGTGCGCCAGCGCGCCGCCGAGCTCGCGCTGCCGGCCGAGCTGCTCGCTCCCCGCCGGCTGCTGACGGCGCTGGTGCGCTTCCGCCGCGAGGGACGAAGCGACCTGCCGGCCGGCCTGCGAGGCTGGCGCGAGGAGGTCATCGGGCGCGACCTCGCCGCCCTCCTCGACTGATCCGTTCCATCGACAACGGAAAAGGGCCCCGCCCGGGAAACCGGACGGGGCCCGATCGGCTCGGACTCGGGGAAGGGGCGTCAGATGCGAACCACGTTGCGGGCCTGGAGCCCCTTCTGGCCGCTGACGACCTCGAAGGAGACACGGTCACCCTGGTTCAGCGAACGGAAGCCCTCCGACGCGATCGCGGTGTAGTGGACGAAGACGTCCGGGCCGTTGTCGCGAGAGATGAATCCGAAGCCCTTCTCGTTGTTGAACCACTTCACGGTGCCCTGCTCGGTCATGCTTGCTCCTTGCTGCTCAGCTTGAAATGGCCGTGGTCTCGGCACGGCCAGCGCATCCCTCGCGCGAACGGGAGCGCCTTGTCTCTCTTGAACCGTGCTCGCGCGTGCACGGGTCCTGGAAATGGGGCGAGGATCTCGGGAGGGAAAACAAGAAACAGAGGCTCTGGGTCGCTTGGGTTGGCGGTTTTCTACCAGAACTCCGGCGTCATTGCAAGGGTCTCCGCCCAGCCGCAGGCCGCACCCGCCCGGGCGAGATCGGCCGGCGGCGGCGCCACGATCGTGAGCGGCACGGCGAGCGGCGGGGCGGGCAGGCGCAATCCCCAGGCGTGGAGGAGAGCGCGGCCCGGCGTGAGCACCTCGCGCAGATGGCGATCCCGCACTCCGTGATGGCGCGGCCCGCCGTAGAGGTCATCCCCCACGAGCGGGTGCCCCGCAGCCGCGAGGTGGACGCGCAGCTGGTGCGTACGCCCGGTCCGCGGCGCGAGCGCGAGCAGTGCCACATGGGGCGCTGCAGCGAGCAGGCGGTAGGCGGTCTGCGCCGGCCGTCCCTCGGGGTCGGGACGCATTCGCCGCCGGTCCCTCCGGTCGGGTCCGAGCGGGAGGTTCCACTCCCCCTCCCGCGGCCGCGGATGTCCCCAGACCACCGCGAGGTAGACCCTGGCGACCCGCCGCTCCGCGAACGCCGCGACGAGCGCGCGATGCGTCTCGCGATCCCGCGTCAGCAGCACGACCCCGGAGGTCGTCACGTCGAGACGATGGACGAGATGGAGCGGCTCCTCGCCAAGGCGGGCGCGATCCGCCGGCGCAAGAGAGGCCAGGAGCCTTTCGACGGCCAGCCCGGGGTCCCGCCGCGGGGTGGCGAGCGAGACGCCCGGCGCCTTGTCGAGCGCCACCAGCTGCTCGCCGCTCCAGAGCAGGGAGCTCACCATCGCCGGCGCCATCGCCGTCTCGGACGCGCGGTAGACTGCGGCGGTACCGGCGGGCCGCGAGCGGGATCTCACCATGCCGCCTCCCGGCAGCCGTGGAGGTGAAGGTCCGGATGGCGGAAACGATCGACTACGGCGGCATGCTGCGCCGCGCGCTCCGTTCCCTGGTGGCGGAGGCCCTGGAGCTGGTGGCGCGCGAAGGCCTGCCCGGAGAACACCACTTCCTCCTCTCCTTCGCCACCTCGGCACCCGGCGTCGTCCTGCCGCCCGGATTGCGCGCCCTCCACCCGGACCGGATGACGATCGTCCTCCAGCACCAGTTCTGGGATCTCGAGGTCGAATCCGACCGGTTCGCGGTCACGCTCAGCTTCGGGGGTCAGCAGCAGCGGATCACCGTGCCGTTCGCCGCGCTGCACGCCTTCGCCGACCCGGAAGCGGGCCTCGAGCTGAGCTTCGAGCAGCCCCCGCCGCCATCCCCCGCCGACGAGGGAGAAGCTCCCTCTTCGGAGGAGCCGGGAACCGCTGCGCCGGAGGAGCATCGCGCCGAAGTACTGCCGTTCGATCCGAGCCGCCGCCGGTAGCCACCCGCCTCAGTGCGGGAGACCGAACAGGTAGTAGGCCAGACAGGCGAGGCCGAGCACCAGCGCCCCGGGGCCGATCTCGCGCCAGCGGCCGGCGAGGAGCTTGACCGCCGGCCAGGCGACGAGACCGGCGGTCAGTCCGTTGGCGATGTTGTAGGTGAAGACCATCAGCGTGATCGTCAGGAACGCCGGCACCGCCTCGGTGAGGTCGTCGAGCTCGACCCGCCGGATCGTGGTGACCATCAGGAGACCGACGATCACCAGCGCCGGCGAGTAGGCGTAGCGCATCTGCTGGAGCGGCGCCACCAACGGCAGGAAGAAGAGCGAGAGCGCGAAGAGACCGCCGGTGACCACCGCCGCGAGGCCGGTTCGCGCTCCCTCCCGGATGCCGGTGGCGGACTCGATGAAGGCGCCGCTCGTCGAGGTGCCGAGCAGCCCGCTCGCCACGCAGGCGACGGCGTCGACGACCATCGGCCGTTCGATTCCCGGGAGGTTTCCCTTCTCGTCGAGGAGGTTCCCCGCCGCCCCGACCGCGAGCAGCGTTCCGAGGGTGTCGAGGAAACCCATCAGGAAGAGGGTCAGGAGCACCGGGAAGAGCTCGAGCCGCAGGACCCCGGCGATGTCGAGCTGGAAGGCGATCGGCGAGAGGTCGTACTCCCCCCGGAACGGCAGCGCGAAGACTCCCGCCGGGGCGGTGCCGAGGCCGAACAGATACCCGGCGCCCGCCGTCGCCGCGATGCCGAGGAAGACCGCCCCCCGCACCCGGCGCAGGAGCAGCGCGACCGTCACCAGCAGCCCGAAGAGGACGAGCAGCACGGTCGGCTCACGAAGGTTGCCGAGCTTCAACGGCACGTCGGGCGAGCGCAGCAGATCGGTGCCGGGAGCAAGCAGCGCCGCCACCGGCATCCCGCTCGCGGCGCTGTCGACCACGCCCCCCTCGTAGAGGCCGATGAGGGCGAGGAAGAGGCCGATCCCGGCCGCAAAGCTGTACTTGAGGCTGGGCGAGATCGACTCCGCGAGCCACCGCCGGACCCCGAGCAGCGTGATGAGGAGGAAGAGGAGCCCGCCGAGGAAAACCGCGCCGAGCCGCTGCTGCCAGCTGATGCCGAGGGTCGCGAGCCCGAAGGCGATGAAGGCGTTCTCCCCCATGTACGGCGCGACGCCGATCGGCCGCTTCGCGTAGAGCCCCATGAGGAGCGAACCGCCCGCCGCCACGAGGACCGTCGCCACGGTGCTGGCGCCGACCGGCAGCCCCGCGAAGGCGAGGATCGCCGGGTTGACGACGATGATGTACGCCATCGTCACGAAGGTCGTCACGCCGCCGAGCACCTCCGTCCTGACGCTCGACCCCGCGGCCGCGATGCCGAACCACCGTTCCAGGCTCATGGGCGAAACCTCCGCGCGAGCTCCGGCTCCCCGCGGCTCCAGTAGAAGAGGGCGAAATACCGCTCCTGCGCGGCGGGATCGGGGCTCACGAACCGCCGGGCGGCCCAGCGGGCGGCGGCGCTCTCCGGAGCCCGCAGCGCGAGCAGCGCCGCGAGGTTCCCGCCTACCGGGTTCGTCACCTCCCCCGCCACCGGATGCCGGCCGGCGCTCTGCTCGAACGCGGGCGGCCAGGGGTGGAAGGCGCCGAGCATCGCGATCGCCACCGACGGCACGAGCAGCAGGGCGAAGAGCGAGCGCCGCCAGCCGGCCATCGCCAGCGGTGCGAAGAGGAGGAGGAACGGCACGACCGGGATCAGGTACCGGAAGCCGTACGACCAGCCGCCGTACGAGCCCGCCACGGCGACATGGAAGAGGATCTGGAACGCGATCGCCGCGGCGAGCCCTCGCGCTTCGCTCGCCTCCACGTCGAGCAGCGGCCTGCCCCCTTCCCCCCGCCGGCAGGCGGCGGCGAGCCCCGCCACCCCGAAGAGGAGGACCGGCGAGAGGGAGAAGAAACCGTGCCAGCCGAAGAGCGCTGCGAACGGGTAGGTCCAGCTCTCGGGCAGGAGGACCCCGGCGACGCTCGGGGCGAACGAGGCGCTCAGATCGCGCGCCCCCGGGATCATCTTCGCCGGCCAGATGCTGCCCCAGAGCACGAAGTTCGATCCGGCCAGGGCCACCCCGCAGAGGAGGAGCACCGCGCCGAACCGGAACGCTGCGCAGCGGCCGCCGCGCCGCCACGCCTGCCAGGCGAGCAGCGGCAGGAAGCCGAGGCCGGGGACCAGATCGACCCCCGTCGCCAGGCCGGCGGCGAGTCCGGCGCGCGCCCCGTGACCGGCCAGGGAGGCCAGCCAGCCGGCGAAGAGGAGCGCCGCGGCCACCGTGTGGTTGTTGAACGTCGAGGTGAAGCTCGCCGCCACCGTGCCCGCGACGAGCGCCGCGAGCACCAGGATTCGGGAGGCGGCAGGCACGACCTTCGTCGCCACGAGCGCGCGCGCCATCGCGACCGTCATCCCGGCCGCGGCGCCGCCGACGAGGAGGAGGGTGACGAGGTAGACGACGTGGCCGCGCGTGGCCGGATCGGCGAGCCGCCACGGCGTCACGCTCCGGATGCCGGCGTAGAGCGCGGCGCCACCGAGCGCGAGCAGCGGCGGTTTGTTCGAGTAGCTGCGGCCGCCGGCTTCGACGCGATCGACCGTCCAGGCGTAGCTGGTCCGGTCGATCGCCCCTTCGCCGTGATCGACGAGCGCCTCGATCTGCGCCCAGCGCGAGGCGTCGTTGCCGGCGGTGAAGACGCGCGGGTGGGTGATCCCGGCGGCGAGGAGGAAGGCGAGGAGGCCGGCCGCCACCAGCGGCCGGCCGCTCTCAGTCACAGATCACGGCGCCGGTGCCCTTCACGCGGGTGTAGCGGAAGGGCCCCTCGCCGACCGTGGCCGGATCGAACGGGCGCTTCTGCTCCTCGGCCTGGTGCTCGAGCCGGGCGATCCACTCCTCGCGGGTCAGCTCGCCCGTCTCGACCGTCCCCTCGGCCACCGCCTGCCTGCCCTGCGCCGAGGTCGGGAAGACGATCACGCCATCGTCGACCTTCACCCGCAGGCCGCCATCCTCGTCGCCGGCCGCGATCTCCATCCAGCAGCCCTTGTTCTGGCAGACCTCGACGACTTTCCCTTCGATCCGCACGCTCTTGCCGGCCCAGGCCTCCGGCTCCGCGAGGATCGCCGCGACCGGCGTGCTCTCGGCGAGCGTCACGCCCTCGCCGTAGGTGGTTCCCGCGCAGATCTCCGCGCCAAGCCCGGCTCCCGGCAGCCAGAGCCCGGCCAGGAGACAGATCAGTGCCGTCCTCATCGTCGCTTCCCTCCGCTGTCGTATCCGTGTCGTTTTCCCGTTCTGCGGCCGCGAAACGCTCCCGGCCGGCGCCACCGATCTACCGCCCGGCGGCGGCAAGAGGATACCGCGTCGGGAGCCTCCGGGAAGGGCACCTTCCCCGCCGGCCTGACGCTCCCGGCCCGAGGCGGACGGCCTCCCCTGGGCCGTTTCCTCCCGCCAGGCCGGGCCTCGCGAACCGGTATCTCTTTGCGTTACAATGTTGGTTTACGCCCGCAGGTATTCCGATCCCTCCGGGACCGTCACCCACCGAGGAGAACCGACCCGATGTCGAGAACGTCCGGCACCCGCAACACGCCATTCCCCCGCACCACCATCGCTTTCGCCCTGCTCCTGCTCGCCGGCCTCGCGATGCCGGCCTGCGCGGGCCAGGAGAAGGCCGCCCCGAAGGCGGCTCCCGCCACCCCCGAGGCCGTCGCCGAGATCGACGGCAAGCCGATCACGATGGCCGAGCTCGAGAAGAGCGTCGCCGCACAGCTTGCCCAGCTCGACAAGCAGCGCCGCGACCTGCTCGAGCAGAGCCTCGGGAACCTGGTCGAGGAGAAGCTCCTCGAGACCGAAGCGCTCGCCCGGGGCGTGACGAAAGAGGCGCTCGTGGCCTCCGAGATCACCGCCAAGGTCCAGCCCGTCACCGACGCCGACGTGGACGCCTGGTACGAGGCGAACAAGGGCCGCCTCGGCGGCCGCGCCAAGGAGACGATCGCGCCGCAGATCCAGCAGTTCCTCACCGCCGAGCGTGGCGGCGAGGCCCGCGCCGACTTCCTTTCGACGCTGCGCGAGAAGCACAAGGTGCGGATCCTCCTCGAGCCGCATCGCGTGCGGGTCGGCACCGACGGCCCGTCGAAGGGCCCCGCCAACGCCCCGGTGACGATCGTCGAGTTCTCCGAGTTCGAGTGCCCGTTCTGCGCCCGGGTGAACCCCACCCTCGACCAGATCCGCTCGACCTACGGCGAGAAGGTCCGGATCGTCTTCCGTCACCTGCCGCTGCCGATGCACCCCCACGCTCTGAAGGCCGCCGAGGCCGCCCTCTGCGCCGAGGAGGAAGGGAAGTTCTGGGAGATGCACGACGCGATGTTCGCCGACCAGCGGAACCTGGGCATCGATGCCCTCAAGGCGAAGGCCGCCACCCTCGGTCTCGACGCCGCCCGCTTCGACGAGTGCCTCGCCTCCGGCCGGCACGCCGCCCGCGTCCAGGCCGATCTCGCCGAGGGGCAGCAGGTCGGCGCCAACGGGACCCCGACCTTCTTCATCAACGGCCGCTACCTCTCCGGAGCCCAGCCGTTCGAGGCGTTCAAGGAGCTGATCGACGACGAGCTGGCGCGGCGGTAACGTCCTCCGCGCTTTCGCAGCCTCTGACGGCCGCGCCCCGGTGGGCGCGGCCGTTTCATTTCGCGGGGACGTACCAGACCGGACAGGGGGCGCGACACTGCAAGCCGCGCGCGTTGCCGCGCGTGAAGAGACGGCGCAGCAGACCCGGCGAACGTGTCCCCACGACCATCCAGCGCACCCCGAGCCAGGTCGCCGCCGCCACGATCTCCGGCCCCCCCGCACCCGCCGTGACCTGGCTCTCCACATGCGGTCGCCAGGGCGACACGCACCCGGGTGGCGCTCCCCTACCCGCCCGGGCGGCGACTCGGCTACGCTTCCCGGCGCGGCGGTCCCCGCGGGTGACGCCGGCCGCACGACCACAGGAGATGCCCCGTGTCCTTCCTGCCGCCGAACTTCGGCCAGCTTCCGCCCGAGGAGTCCGACTACGCGACCAGCCGGTTCGTGATCCTCCCCGTCCCGTTCGAGCGCACCACCTCGTACGGCAAAGGGACGGCGAACGGTCCCGCCGCGATCGTCCGTGCCTCGCAGAGCATGGAGCTCTACGACGAGGGGCTCGGCGCCGAGATCGCCGCGCACGGCATCGCGACCCTTCCCCCGTTCCTGCCGGAGAGCTTCGGGATGGAGGCCGCGATCGCGGAGATCCGCGCCGAAGCCCGGACCCACATCGCGGCCGGCAAGCGGCTGCTGGTGCTCGGCGGCGAGCACAGCCTCACCCTCGGCCCGGTGCGGGCCGCCGCCGATCTCCATGGCGAGATCGGCGTCGTCCAGTTCGACGCCCACGCCGACCTCCGCGAGGAGTACGAGGGGACGCCGTACAGCCACGCGAGCGTGATGCGGCGGGTCGTCGAGGACGGCCATCCGACGCTCGCCATCGGCATCCGGTCGCTCTCCCGGCCCGAAGCCGACTTCGCGCGGGAGCGGCGCCTCGACATCGTCTGGGGGCACGAGCTCGCCGCCTTCGGCCCCGAGGCGCTCGCGGCGCGTCTGGAACGCCTGCCGGAGCGGATCTATCTCACCTTCGACATCGACTACTTCGATCCGGCGCTCGTGCCCGCCACCGGCACCCCGGAGCCGGGGGGCGGCCACTGGTACCCGACGCTCGCGCTCCTGCGCGAGCTCTTCCGCCGCAAGCGGGTGGTGGCGATGGACCTGGTCGAGCTCGCCCCGTTCGGACCGCTGCCGGCGAGCGACTTCCTCGCCGCCAAGCTCGCCTACAAATGCATGGGCTACTGGGCGGAAGGAGAGCGCCGGGCCGGCTGAGAACCGTCAGCCAGCGGGACCGTTCACGGCACCTCCAGGACCAGGGCGATCCCCTGACCGCCGCCGATGCAGGCGGCGGCGACCCCGCGGCCGCCGCCCCGGCGGGCCAGCTCCTTCGCCAGCGTGAGCACCAGGCGGGCGCCGGTGGCGCCGAGCGGATGGCCGAGCGCGATCGCCCCGCCGTTGACGTTGAGCCGCTCCTCGTCGAGGTCGAGCTCGCGCACCACCGCCAGGATCTGGCCCGCGAACGCCTCGTTGATCTCGAACAGGTCGATCTCCTCCTGCCGGAGACCGGCGGACGCGAGCGCCTGGCGGATGGCGGGGGCGGGCCCGATCCCCATCCGTGCCGGCTCGACGCCGACCACCGCCCAGGAGAGGAGACGGGCGAGCGGTGCAAGCTCGCGGCGCCGGGCCCATCCCTCGCTGGTGAGGAGCAGCATCGCGGCGCCATCCACGATCCCGGAGGCGTTGCCCGCGGTCACGAAACCGTCCGGGTCGAAGACCGTGGGCAGACGCGCGAGCGCCTCGAGGCTCGTCTCCGGCCGGAGATGATCGTCCCGCTCGACCCGCCGCGCGCGGCGTCCCTCTCCCGTCTCGACCGGCACGACCTCGGCGGCGAGCCGCCCGCTCTCCCAGGCCGCCGCCGCCCGCTGCTGACTGCGCAGCGCGAAGGCATCCTGCGCCGCGCGCGTCAGGCCGTACTCGCGGGCCAGCCGGTTGCTGGTCTGGGCCATGTAGAGGCCGCAGTAGCTGTCGAAGAGGCTCGCCAGCAGCATGTCCTCCAGCTTCCCCTGCCCGAGACGCAGGCCCCGCCGCGCCCCGTAGATCGCGTGCGGCGCCTGCGACATGCTCTCGGTGCCGCCCACCAGGCAGCAGGTGGCTTCGCCGAGCAGAAGCAGCTGAGCGCCCGAGATCAGCGCCTGGATGCCGGAGCCGCAGAGGCGGTTCACGGTGAGGGCGGCGACCGTCTCGGGTACGCCCGCCCGGAGCGCCACATGGCGGGCGCCGTAGATCGCGTCGGGCGAGGACTGGATGACGTTGCCGACGATCACGTGATCGACCTCGGTCGCCGGCACCCCGGTCCGCGCGAACAGGGCTCGCGCGGCGTGCGCTCCCAGGTCGAGCGCCGAAACCCCGGCGAGCGCGCCGTTGAACTCCGCCATCGGCGTCCGCACGCCGTCGACGATCACCAGCTCCCGTCGTTCCATTGCGCCTCCCCGGCGCCCTCGCGCGGGCGCCTCGTCTTCATCCGGCGGCCGGCGAGCTCCCGCGCGCCGCGTCCGCCAGAGCGATGCCGAGCGCGTGGAAACGCCGCCGCCAGGGGTTGAGATCCGGCTCGAGAGCGCGCCGGTGGCCGGCGATCGCGAGCAGCAGACGGCGCTCCGGATCGAGCCAGAGGCTGCCGCCGGTGAAGCCGGTATGGCCGAACGCCGTGGCCGGAAGGGCGGCTCCCGCGCTTCCCCGCACCCGCCGCCGAGCCCAGCCGAGCGCGTACGGACCACCACCCGCCAGCGCCCGACGTACCAGCTCCGGAGTCAGCACCCGTTGCGGTGCGAGCCACTCCTGCCCCAGCACGAGAAGGCTCTCGAGATCGCCGAAGAGCCCGGCGTGGCCGGCACAGCCGCCGAGCCAGCGGGCGTTGCCGTCCTGCACTTCGCCCCGTCCCGGCGCGGGACGCCGGCCGAGGCCGATCCCGAGCGCGCGGGCGAGCTCGCGCTCCCGCCGGTTGTCGAGCGGCATCGACACCACGTTGACGCGAGCCCCGGGAGAAGGGCCAACCCGGTCCGCGAGCCCCAGCGGGGCGAGGAGCTCGCGCGCGAGCAGCGCCGCCAGCGGTTCCCCGAGTGCCCGCTCGGCGGCCAGACCCCAGAGGATGTAGCCGAGGTCGCTGTAGGTTCCGGGAGGCGCACCCTGGAAGCGCGGACCGGCGAGCAGCCGGACGACGGCGTCGCGATGGCGGACGAGGCGCGGCAACGGCGCCCACGCCCGCAAACCGGCCCGGTGCCGCAACAGCGCCGCGAGCGAGCGGCGCGCGAGCGGGGGGACCGCCTCCGGCAGGAGCGATCCCACCCGCAGGCCGAGCGGCAGCCTCCCGGTCCGGTCGAGCACGAGGGCGAGGGTCGCCACGAACGGCTTGGTCAGGGAGGCCAGATCGAATCGCCCGCTCCCCTCCGGGCTCGCCCAGAGGCGCTCCCCGCCGGCGGTCGCCACCGCCGCGGCCACCGCTCCCCACGGCCCCTCGCCCGGCACGCGGAAGAGCCGGTCGAGCGCCATCCGCGACTCGCTCGCGGCGGGCTCCTCCGGCGTCTGGCGCGCTCGGCGGCTCATCTTCCGCATGCTATCCTCGCTCCGGCGCGGGAAGATGCAGAGAATCGGCAAGTTCGAGATCATCGAACGGATCGGTGCCGGCGGCTTCGGCGCCGTCTTCAAGGGTTACGACCCGCTCATCAAGCGGCACGTCGCGATCAAGACCTGCACCGCCTCCGACGAAGAGGCCCGGCAGCGTTTCTCCCGCGAAGCCGAGATCGCCGGCAACCTCCAGCATCGCAACATCGTCACCATCTACGATTACGGCGTCGAGGACGGCGTGCCGTTCCTCGTGCAGGAGTACCTCTCCGGAGAGGATCTCGACCACAAGATCCGGCGGCGCGATCCGCTCTCGCTCGCGGAGAAGCTCGGGTTTCTGGTCCAGATCGCCCGTGGCCTCGAGTTCGCCCACGCCCACGGCGTCGTCCATCGGGACATCAAGCCGGCCAACATCCGCATCCTGCCCGACGGCACCGCCCGGATCATGGATTTCGGCATCGCCAAGGCGGTGCAGGGCCCGAGCGGGCTGACCCAGGCCGGCCTCACGCTCGGCACGGCCGCCTATCTCGCCCCCGAGCAGATCCGGGGCGAGCCCGTCGACGCGCGCACCGACATCTTCGCCTTCGGCAGCCTGGCCTACGAGCTGATCGCCATGGAGCGCCCGTTCCAGGGGCCGCAGATCTCGGCGGTCTTCTACCGCATCCTCAACGAGGCGCCGCGGCCGCTCGCCGCGATCGCGCCCGACTGCCCCGCCGAGATGCAGCGGATCGTCGACCGCTGCCTCCAGAAGAAGCCCGACAGCCGGTATCCGGACTGCACCGCCCTGCTGCGGGATCTCGAGCAGATCCGCGCCCGCCTTTCGGGCCGGGAGACCACTCTCCGCACGGTTCCCATCCTCGATGGGGCGCACGATCCGACCCTCGAGATCCCGGCGCGACGCCTCGCGGCGGACCGTGGGGAGGGCGTGGCCGAGATCGAGATGCGCCCGGGCGGCGCGCCGCCGCCGCTCTCCAGAGCCGCCGCCGCGCGGTCGTCGTCGTGGGGCCGCCGCGCCCTCTGGATCGTGGCCGTCATCGCGCTGGCCACGGCGGGGATCGCGGCCTGGAACTGGATGGAATCGGTCCGGCCCGCATCGCCAGCGAAGGCGCTGGCGACCCCGACCCCCGCACCAACCCCGGTGCCCACCCCGACGCCCGCGCCGAACCCGGAGCCGACCCCGGTGCCCACCCCGACCCCCACGCCGACCCCGGAGCCGACGAGCACTCCGGCCCCGGCGCCGGCGGTGCTCACCCTCCAGCCCGGCTGGACCGATCAGGTACGGGTCGCGGTCGGAAAGCGGGAGCTGCGTCTCGATCGCCCCCAGAGGATCGAGCTCCCCGAAGGGAGCCATCGTCTCCGCTTCGTCAGCGAGCTGCCGGGATACGAGATCGTCGAGGAGCTGACGGTGCGGCTCCGCGCGGGCGAGACGCGCCGTCTCGAGATGCCGATCGCCCGTCCCGCGTTCCTGACCCTGCTCCCTTTCCTCAATACCCCGCAGGCCGAGGTTCGGCTCGACGGCAAGGCGATCTCGACCACGCCGATCCAGCGGCTCATGGTGCGGCCCGGGGCTCACCTGCTCGAGCTCGTGCGGCCCGGCGGCAACGACTCGGCCGGACACCTCTCCACGACGCTCACGCTCGCGGCCGGGTCCGAGACCCTCGTCACCTTCGACCTCACCGGAAACCAGCCGCTCCGGGTGCGGGAACAGCCCGCCGCTGCGCCCTGAGCCGCGCGGGGCTTCTGCTACCATTTTCGGCGCCATGCGCGCTTCCTCCGTCCTGCTCGCCGCCGCGTTGATCGGCCTGCCGCCCTCCGTTCAGGCGTCGCCTCCCGTCCGGGTGGAGGTCGAGGATCTCGCCCCGGACACCGGCTCCGGAGAGGTGATCCGCCAGCTCGAGGCGCAGGCCGCGACCGCCTTCGCCGACGGCGATCTGGCGCACGCGGCGGCGCTCTACCGGCAGCTCGCCGCCACCCACGACCAGCCGGCCGCGCGGGCCGCGGCGCTGGTGACGGTCGGCTGGATCGAGCAGCTCGCCGGCCATCCCGAGCAGGCCGATGCCGCGCTGGAGGAGGCCCTCTTCGTCGATCCGGAGCTGCGGCTGCGCTCCGATCTGTACGACGAGACGTTCGTCCGCCGTTTCCTCGACGCCCAGCCGCGGGCGCAGGCGGCTCGCACCAGGGAAGCGGCCGAGCTGGCGCGCGCGGGGGTGCAGCTGATCGCGGCAGGGAATCTCGAAGGCGCGCGGGCGAAGCTCGAGGCCGCGCTGGCGTTGCAGCCCGATCAGCCGCGCACGCTCTACAACCTCGCGGTCGTCGATCTGCGCAGCGAGCGGAGCGAAGCGGCGCTGGCCGGATTCGAACGGGTGCTCAGTCTCGGTCAGGGACGGCCGGACCTGGTGCCCCCGGAGCTGCGGGCGCTCGCGTCGACCAGCGCGGGGCTCCTCTATCTGAAACGGGGGGACGCCGCCGCGGCCGAAGCGATGCTCGAGCAGGCCACCACGCTGACCCCCGGCGATGGCAAGACCTGGGGCTACCTCGGCATGGCCCGCCAGCGGACCGGCAAGCTGCTCGAAGCGAGCGCGGCCCTCGAGCGGGCGCGGGCATTGCGCCCCGACGATCTCGAGATCCTCGACACGCTCGCCCGGGTACAGCTGGAAGCCGGGCGGCCGATCGAAGCCGCGGCCGGCCTGCTGGAGGCCACCCGCCGGCTTCCCGACGCGGCCGTGCTCTGGCTGCGGCTGGGCATCGCCCAGCAGAAGATCGGCGGCCTCGAGGAGGCGGAAACCTCTTTCCGCCGCGTCCTCGCGCTCGACGCGGAGAACCGCGCGGGCTTCGCCGAGCAGGCGGCGGCCTTCCTGGCCCTCACCCTGAACGATCTCGGCCGCCCGGCCGAAGGGGCGGAGATGGCCCGGCGCGTCCTCGCCTGGAACGGCCATTCGGTCGATGCCTGGATCTACCTCGGGCTCGCGCAGCGCGCGACGGGTGATCTCGCCGGCGCCCGCCAGAGCCTCGAACGCGCCGCCGCGCTCGACCCGTCGCGGGCCGAGACCGCCTACAACCTCGGCAGCGTCGCGCTCGCGGCCGGCGATTCGCTCGCCGCCCGCGAGTACTTCCTCCGGGCCCTCGAGCTGCAGCCCGCCTTCCCGGCCGCCCGGGAGATCCTCGACCGTCTCGACCGCGGCGGCGCGGCACCCGCGGCCGGCACCGGGCGAGGCACGGCCGCCCGCCCCGGTTTCGGCGCCACGCTCACCGAGGCGAGCTACGAGGAGATCGGCCTGAAAGGTCTCGCCGTCGGCGCGGTGGACGCGAGCGGCGCCGCCGCACGGGCCGGCATCCAGACCGGAGACCTCCTGCTGCGGGCCGACGGACGGCCGCTCGCGAAGAGCCAGGATCTCCTCGATCTCGTCCGGAGCGCCAAGCGCGGGCAGGTCGTGGCGATCGACCTCCTGCGGGCCGGGCGCCCGCTGCGGGTCTCCGTCAGGCTCGACTGACGCCGCCGGCGAGGCCTTCCAGATAGGCCGCGCGGTAGCGGGCCGCCACCTGATCCCAGGTCAGCTCGCGTTCGGTGAGGCTCCGTCCCCCGGTGCCGAGCCGCTGGCGCAGCTCGGGAGCCGCCAGCAGCCGGTCGAGCGCCGCGGCGAGGCCAGGACCGTCCCCCTCGGCGACCAGCAGCCCGGTCTCCTCCGGCCGCACGGCCTGCGGGATGCCGGAGACCGCGGTAGCGACCACCGGCAGCGCCGAGGCCATCGCCTCGAGGATCACGTTCGGCAGCCCGTCCACGTTCCGCCGTGAATCGTGGACCGCCGGCAGCGTGAAGAGATCGGCGGCGCGGAAGAGATCCGGGAGGTCGTCGTGACCGACCGCGCCGGGGAAATGGACCCGCGGCTCGCCCGCCAGCGCCGACCGGAACGCCGGCAGCCGATCGCCCGCCCCGGCGAGGACCACGTGCAGACCGGGATGCCGGGCGAGCAGCCCGGGCAGCTCCGGCACCAGCACCTGATACCCCTTCTTCGTCGCCATCCGCCCGACCGAGAGCAGCACGGTCGCCGTCGCCGGGATCCCCAGCCGCTCGCGCCAGTCGCACCGCTGCGGCGCGCCGGGCGCGAACTTCCGGCTGTCGACCCCGTACGGGATCACGTGCGCCCGCGCCGGCGGAAAGCCGAGCGCGCAGACCCGCTCCACGAGCTCCGGCGAGCAGCCGGTGAGGACGGCCGTGCGGGCGAGCGCCGCGGCCGTCAGCCGGCGGACGCCTCGCCGCTCGGCCACGAAGACGTCGCTCCCGTGCAACCCCACCGCGAGAGGGGCCGTTCCCGTCGCTCCGGCCGCGGCGAGGGCGTTGGGCACCACCCAGTGCGCCTGCACGAGGTCGCAGTCGCCGCGCCGGCAGGCCCGGGCCACCGCCCGGCGCGCCGCGAGCAGGTAGAGGGGCGTCACGAGCCCGGCGAGCGGGCGGATCGTCTCGTCGGCGTCGAGGCTCCGGGAGTAGCCGATCACCTCCAGGGCCGCCGGCGCGTAGCGGAAAGTGCGCACCGTCACGCCGTCGTCGTCCCAGCCGGCCGCGACCCCGCGGGCGTGGGGGGCGAGCACGGTCACCCCGTCGCCGCCCCGGACGAGCGCCCGGGCGAGGTCGCGGATGAACGGCCCGGAGGTATCCCCGGCGTGACGGGGATAGGTCTGGGTCAGGAAGACGATCCGCAGCCGCGACTCAGCCATCGACCTCGCGCACCGAGTAGCTGTCGGTGCGCCGGAACTGCTTGTGGGTGAGCATCTCGCCGAGCAGGCCGGTGGTGAGCACCTGGATCCCCACCAGCATCAGCAGGACCCCGAGCAGCAGCAGCGGCCGGTTCGAGAGCGCCTCTCCCCGCAGCCAGAGGAAGGCGAGGTAGAGGTTGATCAGGAAGCCGCCGGCGAAGCTGGCCAGCCCGATCAGCCCGAAGAGGTGGAGCGGCCGGCGGGTGTACTTGGTGATGAAGAGCACGGTGATCAGGTCGAGCAGCCCCTTGTAGAGGCGATCCCAGCCGTACTTGCTCACCCCGTGGCGGCGCGGGTGGTGCCGGACCTCGATCTCCCCCACCCGGAAACCGCGGCGGCTGGCGAGCACCGGGATGTAGCGATGCAGCTCGCCGTAGACCGCCACCTCGGCCAGGACCTCCCGGCGATACGCCTTGAAACCGCAGTTGAAGTCGTGGATCGGGACCTGCGCGAGGTGGCGGGTCACCCAGTTGAAGAGCAGGGACGGATACCGCTTGCCCGCCGGATCGAGCCGCCGCCGCTTCCAGCCGGAGACGAGATCGAGATCCTGTTCCTCGAGCGTCTGGAGAAAGCGGGGGATCTCGTCGGGGTCGTCCTGAAGATCGCCGTCCATCGTCACCAGCAGCCGCCCGCGGCAGTGATCGAAGCCGGCGGAGAGCGCCGCGGCCTTGCCGAAGTTCCGCCGCAACCGCACCAGCCGGACCCGGGGGTCGCGGCGACGGGCCGCTTTCACCTCTTCGGCGGTACCGTCGCGGGAGCCGTCGTCGACGAAGACGATCTCGAAGGAGCGGCCGGCGGCGCCGAGCACCGCGGCGACCCGTTCGGCCAGGATTCCGACCGTGGCGGCTTCGTCGAGGACCGGCACCAGGACCGAGATCTCGGGCGCCGGGTCAGCCGCCGTCGCGCCGCCCGGTCCGCGCTCGCCCACCCCGTCGGCCGCCGTCATGGCGCGCATTCTAGCTTGGAATCGGAGGCCGGCCGGCGCCGCTGACGACCGCGTGGTGTAACCTTCGCACGGCGGTACCAGACAGCGCTGGCGCGTGAGCACGACGACCCTCTTCTCCCACCTCAAGGGACCGTTCAGCTTCCTGGCCCGGGATCCGGCGGAGATCCTCCGGCTCGTTCCCGACGCCGAGCGCTCCCTGCCGCTGCCCCAGCGGATCTACCTGGAGGACGAGGCGGCGACGCCGCTGATGGGCTTCCCCGTCCTGCTCTCCCCGCAGCTCCGGGCGCTCGAGGAGGCGCTCGAGGCGTACCTGCGCTTCGAAGAGGTCGTCCAGCTCGCGGTCTTCACCCGCCGGCCGTTCGATCCGAACGCCTACGCCACGGCGTGGGAGCGTTACCGGGCGCTGCTCGCCCGGGCCACCGAGAACACCACGGCTTCGAGCTACGGGCGGCGCTTCCTCGCCATCTTCTGGCTCCACCATTCGCTCGCGGTGGCCCGGGTGCTGCGCGAGACGCCGCGCCGGGTCCGGCGCCAGGATGCCGGCGTCGGACGGGAGCACGGGGAGAGCATCCGCTACCAGGTGCTCGACAAGTTCCTGGATCGCGCCGTCAAGGTCACCTACGACATCGTCGACCGGCTCGCGGCGGAGACCGAGGAGGTCGAGGAGGAGCTCTTCCCCGCGCTCTTCACCCGCCTGCGCGACAACGTCCTCATCTTCACCGAGGATCACATCGGGCCGCAGCTCGGTGAGCTAACCGGCTATTTCTCGGGCCAGCTCTGCATCGACGGCCGTCTGTTTCGGGAGCGGCTCACCGCCACCGAACAGTGGCTCGGACGGGAGCTGCGGGCCGATCCCATCCTGCCGAGCACCGCGCGGCTGCTCGGCGGCAATCCGGAGGGCGAGCCGCGCGAGCTGTTGCTCATCCGCGGCTTTCTCTCCCTCCTCGCGCTGCGCCCCCGCTACGACCCCCAGCAGCTCCTCCCGCTCGAACAGGTGCGGATCTGGGAGCGGCTGCTCGTCAAGCTCAAGGAGTTCGAGCTCTTCCACGCCCTGCGACGGCTCGTCATCGGGCTGGAGCCGGACGGCGGCGGGCTGATCGCGCGCGACCGCAGCCTCGGCCGGTTCGGCATCGGCCCGCAGACGATCCGGGTCTCCCAGTCCACCCGGCCGCTCGACTTCCTCGCGCCCTGGGTCGTGGACCCCCTGGTCTCCCGCTTCGGGATGATCTACGACATCAGCGATTTCACGGAGACGATCTCGACGCTGCGCCGCTCCGAGGCCTCGGTCCAGGATCGCTCCTTCCGGCAGCTCTTCCTCTTCCAGCGCCGGATCCACCGCATCGCGCAGCAGCACCGGGCCAAGATGGAGAAGTATCTCGGCGACGGCGCTTTCTTCTCCGCCCGCGATGCCGCACCGATGCTCGCCTTCGCCATCCAGGTGCAGCGGCTCTACGCCCGGGCCCGCCGCGAGGGGTTCTCCTTCGCCCGCGGCCTGCGGATCGCCCTCAACTACGGGCAGTACCGGCTGCTGCCGGTGCAGGTCGGCCGGGACGGCGACCAGGAACGGTACGAGTTCTTCGGCCAGGGCGTCGTCGAGCTCTCCCGGCTGACCACCGGCAAGGCGGCCAAGGAGGTCGACGAGCTCAAGACGTTCCTCATCACCCACGGCTACCCGGAAGGCACCGTGAACCGCTTCTTCGCTCCCCTCGCCTCCCACGGCCTCGACCTCGTGGACCGCCAGGAGGAGACGCGGGAGTTCTACGCCTACCTCAATCGCACCGGTTCGCTGGTCAACGAAGGGATCGTCGCCACCGGCGGTTTCGTCGAGCACCTCGACCGTGAAGGCGCCGCCCACCGGCTCTTTGCGGCCCACGAGAGCGGCCGGGCCTATATCGCCCTCTATCTCCCCGGCCCCGCCGGCAGCCTGCTCGTGGGGCTGCGCAAGCTCGGCAACGCCAACCTCAAGGGCCTCGACCGCCTCTCGGTCTACGAGGTCGTCGACGGCGCGGCGTGGGCCGACGACACGCTCGTGAGCCTGAGCGGGGGAAAGCTCGTCGAACGCCTGGAGCGGGATTTCATCCACCGCCGCACGGGAACCGCCTCCTAGGTCCGCCTCTCCCCCCTCAGGAGAAAAGGCGCGCGAGCAGCTCGGCCACGTCGTCGACCGCCACCGGCTGCACGCCCCGGGGCGCCCGTGGCGTCTCGGTGCCGCGAGGCAGGAAGGCGCGCCGGAAATCGAGCGCGGCCGCTTCGCGCAGCCGCACTTCCGCCTGCGATACCGGCCGGACCTCCCCGAGCAGACCGATCTCGCCGAAGAAGACGGCATCGGCGGGCAGCGTCCGGCCGCTCACCGCCGAGGCGAGCGCGGCGGCGACCGCGAGATCGGTCGCCGGCTCGCGCAGGCTGAGCCCGCCGACCACGTTGAGGAAGACGTCCCGGTCGGCGAGCGCGAGATCCGCGTACTTCTCCAGCACCGCGACCAGCAGCACGACGCGGCCGCCCTCGAGACCGACCGCCATCCGCCGGGGTGCGGGGAAGCTCGTCGGGGTCACGAGCGCCTGCACCTCGACGAGCAGCGGCCGCGACCCCTGGAGGCAGGCGGCGACCGCCGAGCCGGGCGCGCCGCTGCGGCGCCGGGCGAGCAGGACCCGGGAGGGGTCGGTGAGCGCCGCGAGGCCGTTGTCGTGCATCTCGAAGAGCGCCACCTCGCCGGTCGGGCCGAACCGGTTCTTCGTCGCCCGCAGGAGGCGGTACTCGCCGCCGTGATCCCCTTCGAAGGAGAGCACGGTGTCGACGAGATGCTCGAGCGACTTCGGACCGGCGATCGCCCCCTCCTTGGTGATGTGGCCGACGAGGAAGAGCGCCAGCCCGGAGCGCTTCGCGAGCTCGGTGAGCCGGTTGGCGCAATGGCGGACCTGGCTCACCGTTCCGGGCGGGCTTTCGAGCTCGGCGCTGCGCAGCGCCTGGATCGAGTCGACGAGGAGGATCCGGGGAGCGCGCTCTTCCACCGCTCCGAGGACCTCTTCGAGACCGGTCTCGCCGGCGACCAGCACGCCCCCTTCCGCGCAGCCGAGCCGCTCGGCCCGCAGCCGCAGCTGCCGTGGCGACTCCTCGGCGCTCACGTAGAGGGTCGTCAGGCCCTCGCGGCCGAGGGCATCGGCGACCTGGAGCAGCAGGGTCGACTTGCCGATCCCGGGCTCGCCGGCGAGCAGCACCACCCCGCCGGCGACGACGCCGCCGCCGAGCACCCGGTCGAGCAGCGGGAGACCGCTCGAGAAGCGGGCCACCGCCTCCCTCGCCACCTCGGCGAGCGGCTGCACCCGCGCCCGCGCCCCTTTCTGTCCGCTGCGCCGCCCCCGCGGAGCGGGCTCCGCCGTTTCGGAGAGCGAGCCCCAGGCGCCGCACTCCGGGCAGCGGCCGAGCCATTTGCTCGTGACATGGCCGCACGCCTGACAGAGATAGCCGCCGCTCCGGGTCATCAGAACTTCGGCACCGAACCGAGCAGGTACTTCAGGTCGCGATCGGTCCAGCGCACGCCGGCGCCCACGAAGAACGACTCGTAGTCGCGCACGAGGAAGTCGTCATAGCCGCCCCGCAGATAGACGTTCGGTGTCACGTCCCAGCGCAGGCTGGCGCGCAGGTGCGGATCGCGATCGAGCTCCCGGTTGAAGTCGAACGCTTCGAGCGAGAGCCAGAGCCTTTGCTCGACCAGCCCGTAATCGACCTGCGCCCCGGCCCGCGACTCGATCAGCCCGGCCCAGAGCCGGCCCCGCTGGTTGGCGAAGGGGAGGCCGAGGAGCGCCGAGAAGAGCCGCTTGCTCCGGTCGATCGACACCCGGTTCAACGTGACCGTCTCGAGACTGCCGTCGGGGCGCTCGATCGTGTAGTACGTCTCCTTCTCCACCACCCGGCCGCGCGGATCGCTCACCAGCTCGACCCGGTAGAAGCGGTCGCTCTCGCGGCCGTGCGGCAGCAGATCGAGACGGAAGGCGGCGCGGCTGTCGTCGAGGTCGGTATAGGCGAGCCCTTCGAGGCCGAGCTCGAGCTCGAGCTTCTGGATCCTGCCGAGTGTGTCGGTGAGGGTGTCGACCCCCTTCTCCACGCTCTGGAGCGCCGTCACCAGCTCGGTGTGCGCCTCCTCGCTGTTGACGAGCTTGCCGATCGTCCCCTCGCCGCGGGCGATCCGGCCGGAGATCTCGTTGAGGTTCTCCACGGAGGTGTGCATCTTCTCGGTGAGGGAGCGGATGTTCGTCATGCTCCCCCGCAGGTCGTCGCGGTTCTCCGCCATGAGCGTCTCGACCTGGGAGAGGGTGCGTTCGATCTGCGCGGTCAGCCGTGGCAGCTCGTCGGCGAGGGTGGCGCTGAACCGCTCGAAGTTGCGCACGGTCCCGTCGAGGCTGGCACGGTTGGCGACGACCAGCGCCCGGATCTCGTCGGCGGTCTTCCGGAACGAGGCGATGAGCCCGCCGATCCCGCCCTCTCCCTCGCCGCCACCCCCCGCGAGCGAGCTGGTGACGCTCTGGATCGAGTCGCCGATCGATTCGAGCTTCGCCATCGCCTGATCGAAGGAGATCGGCGTCTCGCCGGCGATCGTCTCTCCGGCGGCAAGGGGCCGGCCCCCGTCGGGACCGGGGATCAGCTCGACGTACTTGTCGCCGAGCAGCCCCATGTTCGAGACGAGCGCCCGCGTCCCTTCGACGAGCGTCATCGGCGTCTCCAGCAGCAGCGTCACCCGCGCCCGGCGGCCTTCGAGGCGGATCCCGTCCACCCGCCCGACGCGTACCCCCGCCACCCGCACCGCGGACTTGTCGTCGAGTCCGGCCACCGAATCGAAGAGCGCGTCCACCCGCTGGCCGGCGCTGCCCCAGAGGTTCAGGTCCTCGATCCGCAGCACGAGCCAGCCGAGGACCAGCAGGCAGATGGTCATGAAGATCCCGACTTTCAGCGCCTGATTCATCGCGTGGCTCCCGCTCGCCTCAGTCCGAGAGCGGACCGTCGGCCCGGCCCTCGATGAACTGCTGTACCCGCCCGTCCGGGCACGCCCGGATCTCCTCCGGCGTGCCGATGGCGATGATCCTTCCTTCGTGCAGCATGCCGATCCGGTCGGCGATCCGGAAGGTGCTCTTCATGTCGTGGGAGATCGTCACCGTGGTCGAACCGAGCGACCGGCGCAGGTCGACGATCACGCCGTCGATCACCGCCTTGATCACCGGATCGAGGCCCGTGGTCGGCTCGTCGAAGAGGAGGATCTTCGGGGTGAGGGCGATCGCCCGCGCGAAGCCCGCCCGGCGCCGCATCCCGCCCGAGAGCTGCGCCGGCAGCTTCTTCTCGGCGCCTTCGAGATGGACGAGGTCGAGGCACTCCCCGACCCGCGCCGCGATCCGCTCGCGCGGCCAGCCGGCGCGCCGCAGCGGGAACGCCACGTTCTCCCAGACCGTCATCGAGTCGAAGAGCGCGCCCTCCTGGAACGCCATGCCGAAGCGCCGCCGGAAGGTGGTGATCTCCCGGTAGTCGAGATCGGCGAGGCGGACGCCGTCGACCTCGACGGTGCCGGCGTCGGGCGCGAGGAGACCGATCATGTGCTTGAGCAGGACGCTCTTGCCCGTGCCCGAGCCGCCGATCACCACGAGCGACTCCCCTTCGTGGACGTCGAGGTCGAGCCCCGCGAGGACCCGCTTCCCCCCGAAGCTCTTCGCGACCCCCCGCAGCCGGATCTGGACCGGTTTCGCCGTCATCTCAGTAGAGGAGCTTGGTCAGGAAGAAGTCGGAGACGAGGATCGTGATCGAGGCGAGCACGACCGCCCGTGTCGTCGAACGCCCGACCCCCTCCGCCCCGCCGGTGGTGTAGAACCCCTTCTGACAACCGACGATCGCGATCAGGAGGCCGAAGACGGCCGACTTCACGAGGCCGGAGGACACGTCGTTCCAGTCCATGAACTGGAAGGTGTTGGCCATGTAGGTGACCGGGTTGGCGCCGAAGAGGCCGACCGAGACGACGTACCCCCCCGCGATCCCGATGCCGTTGGCGAGGATCACGAGCGCCGGCAGCATGATCGTCGCCGCCCACGCCCGGGGGACCATGAGGTAGTGGACCGGATCGGTCGCGAGGACCTCGAGGGCGTCGATCTGCTCGGTCACCCGCATCGTCCCGAGCTCCGCCCCCATCGCCGAGCCGCAGCGCCCCGCCAGGATCAGCGCCGAGAGCACGGGGGCGAGCTCGCGCACCATCGAGATCGCGACCAGCGACCCCACGTACCCCTCGGCGTTGAATCGCTTCAGCGTCGCGAAGGTCTGGAGCGCCATCACCCCGCCGGTGAAGAGCGCGGTGAGGAGCACCACCGGCACCGAGTCGACGCCGATGCGCACCATCTGGGTGCCGAGCTGCCGGAAGTCGTACGGCGGCCGCGGTGTCCAGGCGAAGACCCGCCAGAGGAGGACGAAGAACCGCCCGACCTCGACGAAGAAGGCTTCGATCCGCGGTCGCAGCCAGCCGCTCATCGCACCCTCTCCACGAGCCGCGAGCGGAGCGCCGTGCAGTTGCCGGCGGCGAGGTAGCGTCGCGGCAGACGCTGGCCGAGGAGGCAGAGCAGCTCGTAGGGCACCGTCCCCGCCCGGTCGGCCAGCTCGTGGAGGGTGATCTCCTCCTCCCCCTGCCGGCCGAGGAGGACCGCCACGTCCCCCTCCACCGCGTCGGTGTCGGTGACGTCGAGCAGCACCATGTCCATCGAGACGGCGCCGGCCAGCGGCACCCGCCGGCCGCCCACGAGCGCGTCGGCGCCATGGCTCAGGTGCCAGGAGTAGCCGTCGGCGTAGCCGACCGGGAGCACCGCCAGCCGGCTCGTCCGCGCCGCCCGCCAGCGCCCGCCGTAGCCGGCGCGGGTTCCGGGCGGCACCTCCCGCAGCTGGACGATCCGCGCCGAGGCCGAGAGCACCGGGCGCAGACCGGTCATCCGGCGGGCGGGATCGGCGCCGTAGAGCGAGAGCCCGAGGCGGACGAGGTCGCAGCCGCCGAGCGGACGATGGAGAGCCGCGGCGCTGTTGGCGATGTGCGTGAGAACGGACTCGCGCTCCGCCGGCGTGAGCAGCTCGCGCAGCGCGGCGAACCGGGCCTCCTGGACCGGGGTGTGCGGGCTCTCGAGATCGTCGGCCTCGGCCAGATGGGACATCAGCCCGGCGAGGTGCAGATGGGGCGTACGCCGTACGATCTCGAGCGCCGCCGCCAGCTCCTCCGGCGGGATCCCGAGGCGGCTCATGCCGGTGTCGACCTTCAGATGGATGGCGAGCGGCTTCGCGCTGCCGGCGGCGGCCTCGACCCAGATCGCGAGCTGGCTCGCGCTGGCGACCGCCGGCACGAGACCGAACTTCCGCACCAGCGGCACCTGCGGCGGCTGCACCGTGCCGAGCACAAGGATCGGCGTCGTCACCCCGGCGCGCCGCACCTCGGCCCCCTCCTCGACGAGCGCCACCGCGAGCCACTCCACCCCGCCCGCGGCGAGCGCCCGCGAGATCTCGGCGGCGCCGTGCCCGTAGGCGTTCGCCTTCACCACCGCCATCCGGCGGGCGGGGCTCACATGCCGGCCGAGGAGCTCCAGGTTCGCGCGCAGCGCGTCGAGATCGACGGTGAGCCACGCGGGCCGGAGCGCGGCGAGATCGCGCACGTCGCCGTCAGCCACCGGCGTGCTCGTCACGCGCATCGCGGTTCACGAAGCGGGAGGTCTGGCCGAGGAAGACGAGCGGCACCGTGCCGATCGGCCCGTTGCGGTGCTTGGCGATGATCAGGTCGGCGAGGCCCGCGTCGGCGGCATCCTTCGAGTAGTACTCCTTGCGAAAGATGAACGCCACGAGGTCGGCGTCCTGCTCGATCGATCCCGACTCCCGCAGGTCGGAGAGCTGCGGCAGGCGGTCGTCGCCGGTGCGCCGTTCGGGCTGGCGGGAGAGCTGGGAGAGCACCAGCACCGGCACGTCGACCTCCTTGGCGAGCTGCTTGAGACCGCGGGTAATCGCCGAGACCTCGAGCACCCGGCTCTCGTAACGCCCCCCCGCCTGCATGAGCTGCAGGTAGTCGATGACGAGCAGGTCGAGACCCTTCTCCGCCTTCAGCCGGCGCGCCTTCGAGGCGATCTCGAGCAGCGTCTGACTGGCCGAGTCGTCGATGTAGAGCGGCCCCTGCCGCAGGTCGTTGAGGACCTTGATCGCCTTGCTCCACTGCTGACGCGAGAGATGCCCGCTCCGCAGCCGGCTGAACGGCACCTCCGCCTCCGCGCAGAGGATGCGCAGCGCGAGCTCGTGCTGCCCCATCTCGAGCGAGAAGATCCCGACCGGCTTGCCGAGCCGGAACGCCACGTGCTGCGCGATGTTCAGCGCGAGGCTGGTCTTGCCCATCCCCGGCCGGCCGGCGAGGATGATGAGGTTGCCCCGGTGGAGGCCATGGGTCATCTGGTCGAAGTCGATGAAACCGGTCTCCAGGCCGATCAGCGCCTTGTCGGGGCGTTCCTCGATGATCTCGAGCGTCTCGTCGGCGATGCGGGCGAACGGCACGAACCCCCGCTTGAGCGCCTTCTCGCCCAGGGCGAAGACCGCCTGCTCGGCCCGTCCGAGCGCCCCCTGCGCGTCGAGCCCGCCGTCGAGGCAGTCCCGGGTGATGTCGCGACAGACCTCGATCAGGCTCCGCCGCACCGCCCGCTCCTTGACGATCTCGATGTAGGTCTCGATCCGTCCGAGATCGGGCAGATCGACGTCGAGGGTCGCGAGGTAGGCGAGCCCGCCGGCCTCCTCCAGCTTCGCCGCCTGCTCCAGCGCCGCCTGCAGGGTGCGGACGTCGGGCGCGACCTGCTCCTCCTGCAGGTCGAGCATCGCCTGATAGATGAGCCGGTGGCGCTGGTGGTAGAAGTCGTCGACCGTCAGGCGGGCGGAAACCGCCGGCAGCAGCCGCGGGTCGAGCAGCGCCGCGGCGAGCACGGCGCGCTCGGACTCTTCGCTCTGCGGCAGCGTCGGTTGGGCGGGGAGGCTCTCGATCATCGGCGCAGGGGGAAGGTGATTCTGTCCGACGCTTCCGGATCGATCAAGCCGATGGTGCCGGAGGCGGGATTCGAACCCGCACGCCCGAAGGCGGAGGATTTTAAGTCCCCTGCGTCTGCCGTTCCGCCACTCCGGCTCCCGGTGGGATCGTAGACGAAAGCGGCACCCGGCAGGCACCCCGACGCCGGTCGGCAGCGCGTTCCATGCTGGCGGCGGAGAGGAGGTTGGAGGCGACGGCCGGAATCGAACCGGCGAATGAGGGTTTTGCAGACCCTTGCCTTACCACTTGGCTACGTCGCCCCGAGGCGCTGAGGGCCGCCCGCGGCGGCCCTCTCGTATCGAGACTCGGTGCCGGCCGATGCGGCGGCGGCCGGCGCCGTGGAAGCTATCTGGAGCGGGAAACGGGACTTGAACCCGCGACCCCAACCTTGGCAAGGTTGTGCTCTACCACTGAGCTATTCCCGCCCACCCGAGGCGGAAGGATATGAACAGCGCCGGAGCCTGTCAAGCCGACGTGGGCACCGGGAAGGCGTCGCGCACGAGCGTGACCTCCCAGCCGCCATCGGCGCGGCGATCGAGACCGAGGACATCGAAACGGCACGGCCCCGGCCACGGATGGGCGACGAGATAGAGCGCGGCGGCGCGGGCGAGCCGCCGCTGCTTGGCGATCCCCACCGCCGCGATCGCCGGTCCGAACCGGTCCGAGAGCCGCGCCTTCACCTCGACGAAACAGAGGGTGTCGCCCTCGCGCGCGACGAGGTCGATCTCGCCGCCGTGGTTGCGAACGTTGCGCTCGACGATCCGGAACCCGCGCGCGGTGAGCCACTCCTCGGCCACCTGCTCGCCCGCCCCTCCCCGCGCCCGGGTGTGCGGCGCCCGGCCGAGGTCGTCGAGCCGGCTCATCGCCGTTTCCAGCGTGGTCCGTTCGGGGTGTCCTCGACCACCACGCCGAGCGCCGCGAGCTGATCCCGGAGCCGGTCGGCCTCCGCCCAGTCGCGGCCGCGGCGCGCCGCCTCCCGCGCGGCGACCAGCTCCTCGACTTCTGCTTCTGCCGGTCCCGCCTCCGCGCGCTCCGGCCAGCGGCTCGCGTCGAAGACGCCGAAGACCTCGTCGGCCCGCGCCAGCGCGGCGAGCAGGCGTTCGCGGTCACCGGCGCCGAGGGCCTCCCGGTCGATCGCGCCGTTGACCTCGCGGATCCACTCGAAGAGCGCCCCCAGCGCGCCGGAGACGTTCAGATCGTCGGCCAGCGCGGCGTCGAACCGCTCTTCGAACGCCGTGGTGAGCGCCGCGAGCGCGGGGCCGCCGGCGGCCGCCTCCCGGGCGTGTTCCAGGCGGAACCGGAAGTCGTCGATCCGGCGCAGCGCCGCCCCGGCCGCCTCCAGCGACGGGAAGGTGAAGTTCAGCTTCTGGCGGTAATGCACCGACTGCATCAGATAGCGCACCCCCCGCAGCCGGGCGCCGCGCGCCAGGAGATCGTCGAGGGTGTACTGGTTGCCGAGCGACTTCGACATCTTCTCGCCGTCGACGAGGAGATGCTCGCTGTGCACCCAGTAGCGGACATATTTCACCCCCGTCGCGCCTTCGCTCTGGGCGATCTCGTTCTCGTGGTGGGGAAAGATGTTGTCGACGCCGCCGCAGTGGAGGTCGAACGTCTCGCCGAGGTACTTCATCGCCATCGCCGAACACTCGATGTGCCAGCCCGGACGCCCCGGTCCCCAGGGCGAATCCCAGGCGGGCTCTCCCTCCTTGGCCCCCTTCCAGAGCACGAAGTCGCGCACGTCCTCCTTCTCGTACTCGTCGCTCGCGACCCGTTCCCCGCGGCGTACCGCCTCCGGGTCGATCCCGGAGAGCCGGCCGTAGTCGGGATCGCTCGCGATCCGGAACCAGACCGAGCCGTCGCTCACGTACGCGGCACCCCGCTCGACGAGACGGGCGACGAGGGCGATCATCTCCGGCACGTGCTCGGTCGCCTTCGGATACCGCTCCGCCCGCCGCACCTGCAGCCGGTCGAGATCGGAGAAGAACGAGGCGATGTACGGCTCGGTATAGGCGGCGAGCGTCACCCCCTGCTCCGCCGCCGCCCGGATCGTCTTGTCGTCGACATCGGTGAGATTCATCACCTGCCGCACGCGGTATCCCAGATGGGTGAAGGTGCGACAGAGGAGGTCTTCGAAGAGGAAGGTGCGGAGGTTGCCGATGTGGGCGTGGTTGTAGACCGTGGGGCCGCAGGTGTAGAGGCGGACCTCGCCCGCGACCAGCGGCACGAAGCGCTCCAGACGGCGTCCGTAGGTGTTGAAGAGGGTCAGGCTCTTGGGCGCGCTCACAGCCGTATCTCCACCGAGCCCGCCTGCCAGACCACTTCGTCCAGCACCGCAGCGCGCTCGTCGTAGGCGGCGTTGGCGGAGAAGGCAAAGGTTCCGCTGCCGCTCGCGATCGGAACCAGCTCCAGCGTAAGCAGGGGACCGGTGGCCGTCACCCCCGATACCGCTCCGAGGCGGGTGAGGCCGACCACCAGATGACCGTTCTCGCCCGCCGCCACCTGCAGCGACGTGGCCGCCCCGTCGGTGTTGAGCACGACCCCTTCCGTGGCCCGCTCGAAACGAAGCTGCGCGGCCGGGAAGCGCAGGTCGAAGGCGAGGCCGTAGAGGCCGGCGACCTGGTTGGCCCGCACCTCCAGATAGAGCCGGGAGACGCCGCTTCCGGCGCCGGCGCCGAGGGTGATCGTGCCCGGTCCCCCGCTGCCGGCGGGCTGGAAGGTGACGGTGGGCGTTGCCGGCTGCGTCGGGGTCTTCCCGCCGCCACCCCCGCCTCCGCCACAGGCCGGCAGGCAGAGCGCGAGGAGAGAGATCACGACGAGCCGACAGCGGCGGGTCAGGGCCATGGGGATCCTCCTGCCGGTCACGCCGAACGGTTCATCGCCGGCTGGGCCGCCACCACGGATTCGGCCGGAGCGCCGAAGAGGCGCCGGAGCCGCCGCCGGGCGAGCTCGCCCCGCAACCCGCGCAACCGGTCCACGAAGAGTACCCCGTCCAGGTGATCGAGCTCGTGGCAGAGGGCGCGGGCGAGCAGCCCGCTGCCGGCGAGCTCGAACGGACTTCCGTCGAGCCCCTGGGCGGAGAGACGGACCGTGGCGGGACGCCGAACCCTCTCCGTGAGGCCGGGGATCGACAGGCAGCCCTCGGGGTCCACCTGGCTGCCGCTCGTGGCGAGCAGCACCGGATTGACGAGCAGGTGCAGAGCGGCGGGGTCTTCACCGACCGAGAGGTCGACCGCCAGCAGGCGCAGATCGCTGCCGATCTGAGGGGCCGCGAGGCCGAGACCGGGGGCGGCGTGCAGGGTGGCGACCAGATCGCCGGCCAGACGCCGCAACTCCGCGTCGAACCGGGTGACCGGCCGGCACCGCCGTCGCAGGATCGGGTCCGGATAGAGGACGATCGGCCGGATCGTCATCACTCCTCGTTCGGCCGCTCCAGCCGCCGCACCATCAGCGCGAGCTCCTGGTCGTTCCGCTGGCCCCGGAGGGCATCGAGCAGACCCCGCGGATCGGGATTGCCGAGCAGCACCTTCTCGAGCCCCGGGCGGGTGAGCGCCAGCACCGTCACCGGCTCCCGGGCGATCAGCGTGGCCGGCCAGGGACGCTGTTCGAGCAGCGGCCAGTCGCCGAGCAGATCGCCGGTGGTGAACGAGCGCAGGCTCTCGGCCCGCGGCCCGTCCCCGCCGGTCACCGCCTCCACGAGCCCGGAGACGACCAGGAACAGGACGCGATCGGTACCGCCGCGCACCGCCAGGGTCCGGCCGGCCTCGTACGAGCGCAGCTCGAGCCCGGAAGCGAACTTCCGCAGCTGTTCCGGCGGCAGCCGCTGGACGAGAGCGGTCGGAGCGAGCTTCTTCCAGACCATCTGCAGCTCCACCGGGGAGAGCCGTTCGAGCGCGCTCCCTTCGACCGTTCCCGCGAGCCCCTCGATGAAGAAGCTGCGGCTGTGCTCGAGCTGCTTGAGCGCCTGGAGGCGGACCACCCGCTTCTGGAGCCCCTCGTCGAGCGGGGCCAGCTTCTGCGCCTTCGCCAGCGCCGCGATCGCCTTGTCGTAGAAGCCGTCCTCGCTGTAGCAGTCGGCCACGTAGGTGTAGATATCGACCGCCTTCAGCCCGTGCCCCCGGACGACGCAGACCTCGGCGAGCCGCAGCTGCGAATAGAGATCGCGAGGGGTCTTCTTCAGCTTCTCCTGGAGCCGCTGCTCGGCCTCTTCGTATCTTTCGAGGACGATCAGGTCCTCGATCGAGTACTCCGCCTCGCGAGGTCCGCCGCCACCACCCTTGAAGATCTTCTTGAAGGCCATGTCCGGGACCGTTCTCAGATCGGGACGCTATCTCGCAACCACAACCCGGTCAAGGATTTGCACCCGCGGGAGGGATTCGGCCCGAATCGGCCGTACCGCTGGCCGCGGCTGGCATCTCGCTTGCTTTCCCACCACGGCGGAAGCGTACCGACCAGGGAGGATCCCGAAATGCGCCGCTCTCTCAGCCTCCTGCCCCTCCTCTTCGCCACGGTGATCGCGCTGCCGGCTCCGGCGGCGGCCAGCGACGAAGAGAACTACGGCTTCCTGCGCCTCGTCGAGGGCACGGTCACGGTTCTCTCCGTGGACGGCTCGGCGGAGGATGCCGAGGCGAACCTCCCCCTGCTCACCGGCGACCAGCTCGCGCTCGCCGACGGCGCCCGCCTCGAAGCGATCCTCGCCGATCGTACCCGGTTGCGTCTCGAAGGCGACAGCGAACTGCGCCTGACCGCGATCGCCTTCTCCGCCGACGGCGACGCCCGGCAGACGCGTCTCGATCTTCGCCGGGGCACGCTCCTGCTCGTGGTCACCGACGAGGCTCTCGGCGACGAGCTGCCGCGTATCGACGTCGCCAACGCGACGCTCTACCTGCTCGCCCCCGGAGAGTACCGGGTCGAGAGCGACGGCGGCGGCTGGAGTCAGCTCGTGGTGCGCCAGGGCGCGGCGGAGGTCGTCACCGAGCGCGGCTCGGTGCAGGTCGCGGCCGGCTCCGCGGCGACGATCGAGGGCGAGCGGTGGGCCGCGGCCCGGATCGGCCCGGCCCCGGCCGAAAGCGGACTCGAGCGGTGGGCCCGGGCTGCCGGAAACGGAAGCGCGCAGACGGTCCGCTACGTCGACTCCTCGCTCGCCTACGCCGCTTCCGACCTCGACGAGTACGGCACCTGGGTCTCGGTCGACTCCTCCTGGGCCTGGCGCCCCCGGGTGGCTTCGGACTGGCGGCCGTACTGGAACGGGCGCTGGGTCTACACCCCGAGCGGTCTCACCTGGGTCTCCTACGACCCCTGGGGCTGGGTGCCGCACCATTACGGGACCTGGTCGCTCTCTCCCGCCTACGGCTGGGTCTGGTACCCCGGCTACACCTACTCTCCCGCCTGGGTCTACTGGTACTGGGGAGACCGGTGGGCGGGCTGGTGCCCGGTCGGCTACTACACCCGCTACTACCGTGGTCCCCTCTGGTCGGCCGGCTTCCGCTGGGGTCCGTACGGCTGGGCCGGCGGCGGGTTCGGGCTCTGGAGCCACTGGAGCTTCTCCCCCTCCCACCGCATCCACGACCGCCGGGATCGCCGCCATCCCCACTGGCGGGCCCACGAGGTCGAGCGCGAGCTCGGCCGCCCGACGCTGCCCCGGGGCCTCGTGACCACCGATACGCGCGGGCTCGATCCCGCCCGGCTGCGGGAAGGCCGTTCCGCCCGTGATCTGCTCTCGGAGCGGAACCCCGGCTTCCGCCGGGTGGCCAACGAGCTGCCCGACGTGACCGATTTCGTCGCCCGCCGGCGGGATCTCTCTCCGGAGGTTCGGGAGCGGATGCAGCCCCGGCCCGACGACCGGCAGCGGCTGCGCGGCACCCCGCTCGACGTCGACGCCACCGCCCGCCGCACCGATCGGCCGCAGCCCGGCTGGCAGAGCCCGGCCCGCGATGCCCGGCTCGCGGAGCGGCCGGAGGCCATCCGCCGTGGCCGGCTCGCTCCGCTCCCGTCGGAACGCCCGGACCGGCGCCCGGATCAGCCCTCCGAGTTGCGGGAACGGCCTGTCCGGATCGATCCGAGCGGCCGCCGCAACGACGCCGGCACCCCGCCCGTCGAGGGCCGTCCGGGGATCTCCAGCGGCGCGCGCCCCGAGTGGCCGGCCGCCGCCCCCCCCACCGACCGCCCGGTGTTGCGTGAGCGCCCCGCCCCGGGCGCGTCCACCCCGGCCCCGAACTCCGACCGCCCCGTCCGTACCGCACCGCCGGAGCAGCGCAACCGGGACACCGACGGTGAGCGGCGCACCATTCAGGTGCGTCCGCAGCCCGATGGAGATCGCCAGAACTGGCGTTTCCGGGAGGCCGTGCCCCACGCGCCGCAGGGCGAGCGGCCCTATCGTTCCCCGAACTCCCCGGCCACCCGCGATTCCGGACAGCGCTCCGTCGGCACGGCGAGCCCCGCTCCGGTATCGCGTGAGACCTGGCAGCCGGCGCCACGGCCGGCCCCGCGCGACGGCTGGCGCCCGGCGGGGCAGACGGCTCCCCGTCCGCCGCAGCCCGGGCGCATCAGCTCCGAGTCCCGGCCGCAGCCAGTCACTCCGGGCGCCGTGGGCGATCGCCCGCCCGTACGACGGATCGTGGACGGGGTTCGCCAGCCCCCGCCGAGCCGCCCTGCGAACCTCGCCCCTCGCAGCGGATCCTCGCCGGCACCGCGGGTCGAGCAGCGGCCCGCGCGCCCGTCGTCGCCATCGTCGCCTCCCCCGAGCTCGTCGTCCTCGGGCAGCGGCGGCGGCTCCCGGACCGGTGGCTCGCAGCAGAAAGCGCCGTCGGCCCGGCCCCGCGGCGGGCAGAGCTGATCCGCTACAATCGCCGGCGCCATGCGCGCCGACGCTCTTTTTCGGCTGCTTTTCATCCTCTACTGCGTCGAGGTCGGCGTGCTGCTGCTCCTGCTGCCCTGGGGCTCGAACTGGGAGCGGGTGGCGTTCCAGCTCCCGGGCCCCGGGTGTCGCGCTCTCGCCCTCTCTCCCTGGAGCCGGGGGGCTCTTTCCGGCTTTGGCGTCGTCCACCTCGTCTGGGGAGTCCACGAGCTCACCGGCTGGTTTCAGAGACGATCCGGTGCGGCGCGGCCGGCCCGATGAGGACTGGACTTCCGGGGCTGGACGGCCAGGTGCCTGCCGACGCGCGTCCACCGCTCGAGGGCCCGTCGTGAGCACCGTTCTCGGCCTCGGCCTCGACGTGGTCGATCTCGCCCGTTTCGCCCGTGTCCACGCCCGGCATGGCGCCCGTCTCGAGCGGCGGCTCTGTGGCGAGACCCCGCTGCGCGCGCTCTCCGGTGCGGCCCGCTCGACCCATCTCGCGGGACTCTTCGCGGCCCAGGAGGCCGTGCTCAAGGCGCTCGGGACGGGCTGGGCGGAAGGGCTTTCGCCGCGCCAGGTGGTGATCACGCACGATCCCTCCGGAGCTCCCCGGGTCGCGCTCACGGGAGCGGCCCGGGAGCGGGCCGCGCGGCTCGGCGCGACCCGTATCCACCTCTCGATCACCCACGATCGGGGCGTCGCGGCAGCGGTGGCGATCCTCGAAGGCGAACCGGCATGACCGGGAACCCTCTCCCGGCCGGCGGGCAGCCATCGGCCCGGCGCTCGCCGAAACCTGCCTTTCTCCTCCTCTCGATCGCGGTCCTGGCCCTCGATCAGTGGAGCAAGTGGTGGATCGAGCGCTCCCTTCCGCTGCACGCGAACGAGCCGGTGATCCCCGGCTTCTTCCACCTCAGTCACCTGCGCAACACCGGGGTCGCCTTCGGCCTCTTCGCGGCTTCCGCCGCCGGCGGCGGCAACTCGATGGTCCTGCTCCTGCTCGGCCTGGTGGCGCTCGCGGTGGTCGGCTTCTATTTCTGGCGGGCGCCGCACGAATCGCGGCTCCTGCTCACGGCTCTTTCCCTGGTGCTCGGGGGCGCGGTCGGCAACCTCCTCGACCGCCTCTTCCAGGGCGCGGTCACCGACTTCCTCGGGTTCTACCTCGGCAGCTACCGCTGGCCCGATTTCAACATCGCGGACAGCGCCATCAGCATCGGCCTCGGGCTGCTCCTCGTCGACTCGCTGCGCCCGCGCCGCGCCTCCGGACCGGCTCCCCGTGCGCCCTCGGCCTGACTCGTTCGAGGCCGGAGAGGCGGAGGCCGGCGGCCGCCTCGACCGCCTCCTCGCCGCCCGGCTCGGGATCCCTCGCAATCAGGTCCAGCAGTGGATCGGCGGCGGCCGGGTCACCGTCGACGCCGAACCCGTCCGCGCATCGCTGGTGGTTCGCCCCGGGATGCGGATCGCCTGGGATCCTCCCCCGCCCCCGCCCTCCCGGATCGATCCGGAGACAGCCGAGCTCACGCTCCTCCACCTCGACGACGATCTCGTGGCGCTCGACAAGCCGGCCGGGCTGGCGGTCCATCCCGGCGCGGGGCGTGCCACAGGCACCCTCGTCCACCGGCTCGTGGCGCGCTTCCCCGAGATCACCGGCGTCGGCGGTCCCGGCCGTCCCGGCATCGTCCATCGCCTCGATCTCGGCACCAGCGGGGTGATCGTGGTCGCCCGTAACGCGGCCGCCTATCAGGCGCTCGCGCGGGCGTTCGCCGAACGGACGGTCGAGAAGTGGTACCTCGCGCTCGTCCATGGTGTTCCCGCGGCGGACCGGATCGAGATCGAGCTGCCGATCGGACGCCATCCGGTCGAGCGGAAGAAGATGGCCATCGTCGCGCGTGGACGGCCGGCCCGCACGGAGATCCATCGGATCGCTACCGCGGGCTCGCTCTCGCTGCTGGCGGTACGGATCAGGACCGGGCGAACCCACCAGATACGGGTCCACCTGCGCCACCTGCGGCTGCCGATCGTGGGCGATCCGGTCTACGGCGAGGCGCGCTGGCGGGCCCTGCCCGGCGGCCCGGCGCGGCGCGCGCTGGCGGCGTTCTCCCGCCCGGCGCTGCACGCCTGGCGGCTGCGTTTCGCCCACCCGCGCGACGGCCGTCTCCTGACGGTGGAGGCGGCTCCCGCGGCCGATCTCCGGGCGCTCTGGGAGACCGCGACCGCCACCCCGTGGCCCGCCCTTCCGGAGTGCTGAAAGGCTCCCGCCGGCCTCAACCCTTCTTCGCGGGCCGCTCGGTTTTCTCGGCGGGCGGCGCCTGACCCTCCGCAGGTGCGTCCGGACGCGGCTCCGGGCCTTCCGCCTTTGCGCGCATCTCCTTCTCCGCCCGCGGCGCGTGAGCCTCGCTCCCCATCTCCACCTTGCCCGTGAGAAACGCCCCTTCCTCGACGATCACGCGGGGCGCTTTCAGGTCTCCCTCCACGGCGCCACCGGCGAGCAGCTCCACCTTCTCGGTCGCGTGGACGTCCCCTTCGACCCGGCCGGCGATCCGGACCCGGGCGGCCATCACCGGTCCCTTGATCCGGCCCGAGGTCGCCACGGTGAGGCTGCCGTCGAGACGCACCTCTCCCGCCACTTCGCCCGCGAGGATCACCTCGGTGGAGCCGCACAGGAGCCCTTCGATGCGGGTACCGACGGCCAGGAGGCTGGCTTCGCCGGCACCGGTGCCGCCCTCCAGCCGCGGCCCGCCGCCGCGCGATCCGCGGGAGCTTCCGAACAGACCCATCGTCTACCTCCTCCCCCCGGCCGCCGGAGAGGCCTCCGGAGCGCGGCCCGAAAAGAACGACGGCGCCACGCGGGCGCCGTCGGATCGGTGCGAACTGGAGCGGGCAACGGGATTCGAACCCGCGACATCAAGCTTGGGAAGCTTGCACTCTACCAACTGAGTTATGCCCGCAACTCCCTGCCGGACGGCAAGATAGCCCAGGCCACGGCGCCGGTCAAGAGCCGCCCGCATCCCGATTCCGATCCGCCTCCGATGGCATCTCTCCGTTGGTGGCGGCATCCGTAGTCCGGGCGCGCTCGGCGACCCGCGCGAGCGCCGCGTCGATCGCCACCCGCACCCGCGCGGCCGGCACCAGGAAGAGCCCGATCGGCTGGTTTTCACGGCGCTGCGGCAGCCCGATGGCGAGCGGTTCGTACCCCTCTTTCTGCCCGAGAGTGCTCCCGGAGGGTGAGAGGACCGTGGTCAGGATCCCGAGCGGACGGCCATCGAAACCGAAAGCCGGCAGCCCGACCGCGGTCAGCGGTCCGTCGAGGAGCCAGGCCTCGCGCGGACGGGTGATCCGGCCCGCGAGACGAGCGGTCTCGAGATAGGGCGCGGCGTCGAAGCTGCTGCCGAGCCGGGAGACGACCGCGATCGGCCGCCCCACGGTCAACGGCCCTGCACTGGTGAAATCGACGGCGGAGAACGGCTCCTCGGGGACCGGATCCAGCTGGACGAAGGCGAGATCGAGATCGGCGTCGCTCGCCACGAGCACGGCGGGCAGCTCGCGATCGGAGCCGGCGACGACGACCCGCAACTCGGCCGGGATCGTCTGCGCCGTGAAATCCTCCGGAGCCCCCATGCTCCGGTAGAGCTCGACCAGGCGCGTCGCCGAAAGGTAGGAGTTCGACAGCAGCACGAGGCCGCGGGGCGAGACCATCACGCCGCGAGCCTCGACGGCCTGTTCGTTCTCCTGCTGATCGCCCCCGAACCGCACGAGCGACCTTAGACGGGCCCGGACGGTGACGACCGCCGGCGCGTTACGCTCGAGCAGCTGCGCGAGCGCGGGCGCTTCCAGATCGGACGGCGGGCTCTCCGCCCCGGCGAAGCCGGCCGGCAGGAGCAGCAGGAACAGGACCATCAGTCGCCACACGGCACCCCTCCCTCAGGGATCGTCTCCACGAACAGGATCTGGGTCTGCCCCGAGCGCTCGACGAGGAGCTCCCGGGTACAGGCAGCCAGCTCGCACGGGGCGGCGGCAGCGCGGAGGAACGCCTCCGCGTCGGTCACCGGCTGCCGATCGAAGGCGACGATCAGGTCGTCGCCACGAACCCCGGCAAGGTCGGCCCAGCCGCCGGAGGCGACCTCGACGACGAGGGCGCCCGTCGCCTCCGGACCAAGACGCAGGCGGAGCCGGTCGAAACGAGTGAGGTCGCGCACCACGAGCTCGAGCCGCTCCTCGCGCCGCCGTGGCAGGTCCGCGGGATCCCGGGGTTCGGCCTCCAGCTCGACCTCGACCTCCCGCGCCACGCCTCCTCTCTGCACGTCGAGACGGATCCGGCTGCCGATCTCTCTGGCGGCGATCTCCTGCCGCAGATCACCGGCCTCTTCCGGACGGCGGGAGCGGAACGGCTGGCCGTCGAGCGCGAGGAGGAGATCGCCCGGCTCGAGTCCGGCGCGGGCTGCCGCCGTCGCGGGCAGGACCTCGGTGATCCGGAAACCACCTCCCTCGGCCACTCCGAGGGTGGTGCCGATCTCCGGCCCCAGGACCTGGGTTCGGACCCCGAGCCAGGCGCGCGGGAGCTCACCGCCCCAGACGTTCTCGGCCCGTTCCGCGAAAGAGACTGCGCTCAGGATCGACTCCCCTCCCCGCCGCAGCTCGACGAGGAGCGAATCGCCCGTCACCTGGCCGAGCCGTTGCCGCAGCGACGCGATCCCGGAGACCGGGTGACCGGCGGCGGCGACGAGCTGGTCTCCGATCTCGATGCGGGGCCGGGCACGTGCTGCCGGCGAGGCCGGGCGCACCCCCGTGACGAGGAGCCCGTCGCGGGTCGCGAGCCGGCGCTTGCGCAGCATCGGCCCGGTGATCTCCTGCACCGTCACGCCGAGCTTCCGCAGCTCTCCTTCGCGCCCCTGGGCGGTTTCGAGCGGCATCGGCACCAGCTCGGCCCGGTACTCCTTCCCTTCCCGCTCCCAGGTCACGGCGACCGGCTCGCCACGGGGCAACGCCGCCAAGGCCCGATAGATCGGCGGCACCTCCTCGAAGAAGCGCGCACCGGTCGGGGTTTCGCCGACCCGCAGCAGGAGATCGCCCGCACGCAGCCCGGCGGCCGCCGCCGGCGACTCCGGCGCGACCGCGGCCACGAGTGTTCCATCCGCGCGACCGCGCCGCTCCGCCGGCAGCAGCGTGAGCCCGGTCCAGGCCCGGCGTACCTCGCCATGGGTGAGCACCTGCGCCAGCACCTCGGCCGCGACGTGGGCCGGGATCGCGAAGCCGAAGCCCTCGCCCCCGAGCTCGTTGATCCCCACCACCCGGCCAGCGAGATCCACGAGCGGACCGCCCGAGCTGCCCGGCAGGATCAGAGCGTCGTGCTGGATCCAGGGCGCCAGCACCCCGGTGGCGCCACCCGCTCCTTCCGGGTCGAGAATCTCGCTCCCCGCCCGGTCAGTGAAGACGCGGCGCGGGTTGGAGACGATCCCGCGAGTCACCGACGAGGCGAGGACGAACGGGTTGCCGAGGGCGAGCACCGGCTCGCCGACCGCGAGCGCCTCGGAGTCGCCGAATACGGCCGGGGAGAAACGCCCCCGCCCCGGGTCGCAGAGACGGAGCACGGAGAGATCGCTCGGCGGATCGTGGGCGACGACCACCGCTTCCACCTGCTCGCCGGAGCTGAGCGTCGCGCGAACCCGCACCGCTCCCGCCGCCACATGGTGATTCGTGAGGAGGTGCCCCTCCGGGGTCATGATCACCCCGGATCCAGCCACGAGCGAGCGGACGGCCCGGCCTTCGACGAACCGCTCCCGGACCACCGAGAGGTTCACCAGCGCCGGATAGACTGCCGCGAGCGCCCGATCGATCGCCGGTTCGGAGGGCACCGCCTCCGGCTCCGCCTCGCCATGGAGTCGCGCCGCCGGCAGCCAGGTCATCGCGAGGGCAAAGAGCAGAACGAGTCTCGTCTTCACGAATCCTCCCGGGGCACGATCCAGCGCACGGCGAAGAGCTTCGGCCAGTACTTGCCGGTGAGATAGAAGAGCTCGCGGTCCGGATCCCAGGCGATGCCGTTGAGCACGTCGGCGCGCATCCCCTCGGCCGGGGTCAGGAGGCCGGAGGCGTCGATGCGCGCCACGAGCTGCCCCGTCTCCGGATCGATCACCGCGATCTCGTCGACCATCCAGCGGTTCGCGTAGATCCTCCCGCCGGCCCATTCGAGCTCGTTGAGCGCGCTCACCGGCCGCTCGCCGTCGTGGACCGCGAGCACGCCGATTTCGGCGAACGACTCCGGGTCGCGCAGCCGCAGACGGTGGCTGCCGTCGCTCTGGAAGAGGCGCTCGCCGTCGCCGGTGAGGCCCCACCCCTCCCCCCGGTAGGCGTGCTCCCCCGTGCGCTGCAGCGTCGCGAGATCCCAGACGAGCGCGCGCTGCTCCCGCCAGGTGAGCTGGATCAGCCGGTCTCCGGTCTTTGCCAGCCCCTCTCCGAAGAGCTCGCCGGGCAGCGCTACCCGGCGGAGGACCCGCCCCGTCTCGATCTCCACCTCGCGCAGCTCCGAGCTCCGGTAGTTGCCGGTCGACTCGTAGAGCCGGCCGTCGGCAACGAGCAGTCCCTGCGTGAACGCCTCGGGATCGTGGGGGTACTCCGCCACGATCTCGACGCCCCAGATGGGAGCCTCGGCCGCCACCGGTTTCACCCCGGGGGTGCGGCAGGCGGCGATCAGGGCGAACAGGGTCAGCGCGAGGCCCCGGAACCGCCTCACGGCGCTACCCCGCAGTCGGCTCCCAACAGAGTCTCGAGCCCGCCTCCGATCGGCTCGCCGGGAGGCGCGAGGGGCACCCTGCCCCGATCGGTGGCCGTCGGCGCCGGACGCGCGAAGTGGCGTCCCAGCTGCGCGGTCAGGAAGGCGAGGTGCGCCTTCTCGCCGGCATCGAGCGGCTCGAGGGCGTCGAGCTGCTGCAGGAGTCCGGCCAACGCCGACTCCACCCGGGCCCGCACCGCCGGCGTCGCCGCTGGATCGTCGGCCAGCGAGATGAGCCGGTCGACCGCGACCCGCTGTACCACCCGCGCGATTTCGGCCAGACGCGGCTCGAGGAGCGCCGTTTCCACGAACGTCGACTCCACGAGGCGCTCGAGGAGCTCCTCGAGTCCGGGCAGCTCGGGAGTCCGCCGGTGGTAGTCGACGAGCCGCGCGCAGCGCGCCGGATCGAACAGGGCGGCCAGCGTGAGATCCGCGAGCGACGCCGCCGCGCCGAGCGCGTCGAACGCCGGCCGGGTCGCATGCTGAAACAGCTCGTCGTGTGCGGGGAAACCGGGCGGACGCGGGGCGAGCCGCTGCAGCACCGATTCCGGCAGGTCGAGCTCCGCGGGCGCGAGCGCGGCCAGCAGGGCGGCGATCGCCCGGCGCTGTTCATCGCCCCGCGTGCGTCGCACCCGCGCCGCGCCGTCACCCCGCAGGGCGTGCCGGTACTCCAGACCGCCGACGACCTTGGCCGCCGCCGCGATCTGATAGCGGTGGAAGAAGTAGAGCGGCGCGAGGCGCTCCTCGAGCTCGGCGAGCGGCGTGCCCAGAGGCAGGTTCCGCTCGCCGAAGCGCGACAGGGCGAGACGGCGGATCGTGCGGGTTCGCTCCAGCTCGGTGACCGGATCGGTGCCGTTGTCCCAGAGACTGGCACGTGGATGCGCGCTTCCCGCGGCGCGGGCATCCTCGTCGGAGAGGTAGAAGAGGTCCGGCGGCGGCTCCCCGTCCGTCTCGTCTTCTCCCGGATCCCCGTAGAGCCTCCGCAGCGCGAACTCGTCCCAGGCGCCCACGCCCACGGCGTAGGCGCGGGAGAGATCCAGGCCTCCCCCTTCGGTCACGCGCACGAACGGTGCCGGGTAGTCCATGACCGAGGCACGACCGTAGCTGCTGCCCGCGAAGTTGTGCGCGAGGCCGAGCGCGTGCCCGACCTCGTGGGCCGCGAGCTGGCGCAGACGCTCCAGCGAGATCTCCACCGGGTCCGAGCTGCTGCCGCTGCCGAGCAGGTCGGAGCCGACGAGGGCCTCGAAGAGGAGGCGATCGTGCCGGATGCGGCGGGCATCGAGGAGCACGTGCCCCTTGACCCGCTCGCCGGTGCGGGGATCGACGACGCCGCCGCCGTACGACCAGCCCCTCGTCGCCCGGTGGACCCACTGGATGACGTGGTAGCGCGCGTCGAGCGGATCGATCCCTTCGGGCAGGAGCTCGACGGCGAAGGCGCCGGGCAGGCCGGCCGCCGCGAACGCCGCCGTCCACCAGCCGGCCCCTTCCAGCACCGCACTGCGCATCGGCTCCGGGATCGCCCGGTCGACGTAGTAGACGAGGCGGGGCGCGGCGCCGGCCTCGCCGGATCCGTGCGGCGCGAGCCGGTGGCGGATCGCCAGGCGCCGGGTCGTCGGCGCCGCCAGCGGCGCGGAGAGATCGTCGTACTCGATGAAGAGCGATCCGGCACGGAGATCGTGAGCGCGGGGGACGTAGCCGGGCGCCGGCAGCCGCAGCAGCGAGAGCCGCTGCCGGAAAGCGAGGCCCTCACCCGGGTGAGCGCCGGCGGCCACCGCGTCCGGCGGCGTGGCGCCCGTGAAGGTGAGCAGCGCCTCCAGCTCCAGGTTCTCCGGCAACGAAAGGCAGCCCTCGGGATGCAGCCCGCTGCGCTCCGGGTCGAGCTCCCAGGGAGCGTGGCCCGTCGCGGTCAGCGCCGCCGCGATTCCGAGCGCGTCGCGCACCGCGAACGAAGTGAAGTCGACGAGAACGTGGCCGCTCGCGAGATCCTCGGCCAGCACCTCGCCGGCCCAGAGCACGAGCGGTGCGAACGACTCCTCGACGGCGCGGCGGGCCGCGGCATCGCCACCCGGCGCCCGAAACCGCAGGTTGGGCAGCTCGGCGAGAACCGTTCGTCCCAGCCGCCGGAAGCGCAGGAGCCGGCCGCTGTCGCTCCGGCCCCGTTCGAGGGGGACGTCGGCCAGCCCGAGACCGGTGGCCAGCCTCTCGACGTAGAGGAACTCGCCGATCTCGCCGTCGGGACCGGCCGGAGCCGGCAGCTCGAGCAACAGGCGCCCGCGAACGGCGTCGACATAGGTCGTGAGCAGCCCATCCCGCCGCGCGAGGTTGCCCGTGATCTCGCGAATCGGCGCGAGTGGCAGCTCTCCACCCGGATGGAGGGCCGGCAGGACCTCCTCGACGGGAGGCGGCGGGGCCGAGGCGCAGGCGCCGAGCAACCCCGCGAGCAGGGGGATCAGGAACAGCCGCGGATTACGCATCGTGGACGACGGACTCCCGCCGTGGATTCTATCCCTCGTTCCCTGCCGCCAGCGGCGGCGGATCCGAGAGCGGCGTCTCGCCGAGACAGGCTGCCGCCCAGCTCGCCAGCGCCACGGTGCCGAACGCCCAGACGGCGCCGGTGGCGGCCGCCATCGCGAAGCCGCCCCACGGAGCGCCGCCGAGCCCCGCGAGCTCCCCCGCCTTGGCGAACAGATCGTCGGAGAGCAGCAGCTCGCGCACCGGCGCCCGATTCCACGGCGGGAGCTGGCGCACGCAGAGAGCCCCGATCTCGAAGGCGTCGCCCGGCAGCGAGATGAGCGGCGCGAGGCCCCAGGGCAGGAAGAAGCCGAACCAGACGGCCTGCCCTCGCCGCCCCGCGCGCCGGACCGCCCAGAGGCCGGGCCAGAGGGTGAGCAGATACGGAAAGAGGTCGGTGACGAGATAGACGAGATCCGAACCGCCGGTGTCGAAGCCCGAAAGCCTGCCGGCGTACTCGCTCGCCGGATGGACGAAAGGAAAGACCGCCGCAAGCAGCGCGCCGCCGTAGAAGGCGTCGATCTCGAGCCGGCTCACCGCCCCGCCCGCGAGCAGACAACCCGCGGCGTGGAGCAGCTCGTGGAGCGGAACGTAGATCCACCAGCCGGTGAACAGCCCGGCGAAGATCCGGACGAAGGCCCGGCCTCCTCCGGCGCCGACGAGCCGCTCGAGGCCGGCACAGGGATCGCTCCAGACGGAGCGCAGATGGCGCCCGAGCACGAAAGCGTTCAATTTCCGAGCTCCCACTCGGTGGCGGGCGGCGCGAGCACGCGGCCATCGGGCAGGAGGAAATCGAAGGAGATCAGCAGCCGTTGAGAGCGGCCCGGCGCGATGAGCTCCAGCGGGCCGCTCACGATCTCGGCTCCCGCCTCGAGCATCGGCACGAAGAGGCGCACTTCGTCGGCCCGCAGGACCCCGCGCCGTTCGCCGCGGGCGTCAGAGCGGGCGAGGTCGTAGCGGGAGAACTCGCCGAGGTCGACGTCATGGACCCGCGCTCCGGGCGCATGGAGCGTCAGGAAGTTGTGCTCCAGCGCCGCGATCTCGGTGGGGAGATCGCTCCGGTTCTGCAGATGGACCCGGAACCGGAGCCGCCCCGACCGCGCCGGGAGGGTCTCGATCGCCACCTCGATCTCCGGCGTGGCGGCTCCCGGCTCGAGGGCGGCCGCGAGCGCGGCCCCGGAGAGCGAGAGCCCTTCGCCCGCCTCCGGAAGGCGATAGAAGAGCTGGCCGAGGTGGCGTGCAAGGCCCCAGCTCCCGGCGAGCCGCTCGAGCTCCTCGACGAGATGGACCGGCGCCCGCACCATCCGGAGCCGGTCTTTCGGCTCGAGCCGCCAGCCATCGATCCCGAGACGGGAGCGGGTCCGCAGCTCGACCACCTGACAGTCGACTCCCAGCAGCAGCGACCCGGGGACGCGTTCGAGGCCGCGGTGGACGAGGAGCGGGAAGAGGCGGAACGCGGTGCGCACCTCACGCACGCCCCCATCCGGCCCGAGCCGGGAACAGGTTGCCAGCGTCGAAACCCCGAGCAGGAACGGCTCGCCGAGAGCGTCCACGCGGCGGGCATCCTGCTCGGTGCGGTAGAAGTCCCAGAAGGAGAACTCCTCGGCCTCGCCGGGACGCTGGCCGAAGAGGAAGACGACCCAGAAATCGGTGAGCTTGGCGACCCGCGGGAGATCCCGGTCGCCGAGCGCGGTGCGCGGGATCGTCACCGAGAGGAGCCGATCGGCGGGCAGCGCCTTGCGGACCGGTCCGAGCAGCTCGATGAGCTGGAGGCCGGAGGGTACGGGATCGAAGTCGAGGTGGAGTCCGGCAGGGCGAATCCCCCGCCCATCGGCTTCGGCGACGACGGCCCGCAGCTCGTTGGCGAGTGCCTCCGCCCCGCTCTTCCCTTCCGGCGCCCGGCCGCGCACGACGAGCATGGTGCGGCCGACGGTCCGGGGTGCGGCGCCGAAGAGCCTCTCGACACGCACCGTCCCCGCGCCGTTTTCGATCCTGCCGCCCTCGAGGAAGAGCTCGACGACTCCCGCCGCCTGCAGCCGTTCCGCGGTCTCGGCAGCAAGCGGCACGGCCGCCGGCGTTGCCCAGACCGCCGCTCCCGGTTCGCGAGCGCGCCGCTCCCGGCCCCCGCCGCAGGCGACGAGAGTCCCGGCCAGGAGGCCGAGCACCACGAGCCCGAGGCCCCGCATCGTCCGCCGCCCGTTCATGGCCCCGGCAACCTCAGCACGACCTCGAGACCTCCCGTTTCCAGGTTTCGCGCCACCAGCGTCCCTCCGTGCCCTTCGACGATCCGCCGCGCGATCGGCAGCCCGAGCCCCGTTCCTCCCGCCTCGGTCGAGAAGTACGGTTCGAAGACTCGCGACAGGAGCTCCGGAGCGATTCCGGGCCCGGAGTCTCGCACCGCCACTTCGCACCCCTCGCCGCACCGGCGCACTTCCACCCGCACCCGGCCGCCCTCGCCCGCGGCACGCAACCCATTTTCCACCAGATTGCGCAACGCTCGCCCGAGCAGGCGCGCATCGAAACGCAGAACGAGGCTCTCGGGGGTCGTGAGCTCGACCCGCGAGCTGTCTTCCGGAGCCTGATCGTACGCCGCCACGATCTCGCGTACCACCGGCACGAGATCGCCGGGGCTGCGTTCGAGGGCGGGCACCCCGGCGTAGGTGGCGAACTCCCCGGCGATCGTCCGCAGCTCCTCGACCTGCCGCAGGATATTGCGGATGCAACGGTCGAGCGCCTCCGGGAAACGCTCCCGGTCGCGCTGCCAGACCTCCCGGAGATGCTCGATGGAGAGGCGGATCGGCGTGAGCGGGTTCTTGATCTCGTGCGCGATCAGCCGGGCCATCTCCGCCCAGGCCTCCAGGCGCTGGCCGCGCAGGACTTCGGTGTCGTCCTCGACGACCAGCAGGCTCGCGGTCTCTCCCTGCCCGGGCATCGCCACCCAGGCCACCGACCACTCCCGGTCCGGTCCGTCTTCGGCCGGGATCCGGACCGCCTCCCGCTCCCCGGCGGCGAGGCCGCCGGCAACCAGTCGTTCGAGCGGCGCCAGCCGCGGCCGGGCCGCCAGCGCGTGGCGCAGATGCTCGCCCGCACCGATGCCGAGGAGCCGCTCTGCCGCCGGGTTGGCGAGCAGGACGACACCGGCCGCATCGAGGGAGATCACGCCGGCAGTGACCTGATCGACGATCCGCTCGATCAGCTCCTTTTCCCGCACCAGACGGTCGCGGCCGGTGGCGATCTCCCGCGCCATCACCTCCACCGCCTCGACGAGCGCCGCGAGCTCCGCCTCTTCCGGCCGCCGGGCGAACGCCGGCTCCCCGGCGGCGATCCGCCGGGTGCTCTCGACGAGCTCGGCGAGCGGCCGCGTGAAGCCGCCCGCGAGGCGCAGCGCGAGCGCCACGAGCCCGGCGAACAGGGCGCTCGCGATCAGGAGCGCGCGCCGGCGCAGCTGCAGGAGCTCCGCGGCGAGCTCCTCCTGCTCGGCGAGCTGCGGCATCGCGAGCACCAGCCCGCCCGGCGCCGGCGGCATCCCCGGCATTCGCAGCGGCGCGAAGAGCTCGAGGTAGCTCAGCCCCCCCGCCCGGCTGGTGCGCGAGACGAGCTCCTGCCCGCGCAGGGTGAGACGCTCCTGCACCTCGCCAGGCAGCTGCCGCGAGAGCAGCCCGGAGGTGTAGAGCTCGCGCCGGCTCGTCGCATGGACCTGGCCGCTCCAGTAGAGCGCGACCTGATGCTGGACCACCCGCGCCAGCCAGGTCAGGAGATCGTCGTCGAGCACCGTGTCGAGGCCGAAACCGGGCTCGAGGGTGAGCAGGTACTCCCCCAGGACCCGCTCGGCCGACGCCAGCGCCGCCTCCCCGGCGCGGCGCTGCTCGCGCTCGAGGCGGCGGCCGATCGCGGCGGTCCCGAAGAGCGTGAAGAGGACCACCGGCACGAGGACGAGGAGGGTGAAGAGGAGGATGAGCCGGCGCGAATAGGAGCGGACGGCGCGCCGCACCGCCGCCCGTACCGCCGTCCGCGGCATGGCGGCCGCCGCGAGGCCGCCGGCGATCGCGAGGAGCCAGACCGCGACCGCGAGCAGGTGGGCGCCGGCCCGCTCGATCAGGTCGGCCATCCCGCGCTCGCGCAGGAGCAGCGCGACGATCCCCTCCCCTTCCGCGCGCGCCAGCGTCCAGTAGTTCCCGTCGGGCGCGGCGAGCCGCCCTTCGAACCGCGCTCCGCTCGGGAGCGCCGGCAGCCGGGGAGGCGCTTCGGGCCAGGGGGTGACGAGCGGTTCCCCGCGGTTCGAGAAGAAGGCGAACCGGGGAGCGCCCCGCCACGCCGGCAGGTCGAAGCCAAGCGCCGGCCCGCCCCGCAGCAGCCCGGCGGCGAGGTCTCCCGGAGGCGGGGCGGACGCGTGGAAACCCGGCCTGGGCAGCAGCCAGAAACGGACCCCGAGCGGCCCCAGGTCGCCGGCCGGCATCTCGCTCTCTCCCCAGACGAGCGCTTCGGACCAGCCCGGCAGGTCGATCGCGCTCCACGGCCCGGCACCGGGATCGAGCTCGCCGCTCGCGGTGAGCGGGAGCCCCCAGGAAAACGCCGCCGTCCGTCCGCCGGGCAGGCTCACCGCGAGCGCGCTCAGGGCGTCGCGGCGCGCGAGTGGCGAGCGCCGCCAGATCGCGAACGGCAGGTCGATCGGATCGAGCGCCGCGGCGGGCGCGAATCGGGTGGGATCGGCACCGCCAAGGGCGGTGGCGATCTCGGCCTCCAGCGCCTCCCGTACCTCGGGCTCCGGGGGGCTGAACTCCTCGATCCCGGTGCGCAGGCTCCGCCGCGCCTCCCAGACTGCTGCGATCTCGAGCGCCACCGCTGCCTGCACCGCCGCGAGGAGCGCGATCCCGAGCCACGCCCGGAGGGTCTCGCGGCGGCGCAGGAGGGATGCCGCGCGCCCGGCGAGAGGCCCGGCCAGCAGGAACACGCCGAGCGCCAGCCCCGGACGGTTCCCACCGAGGGCGGCTCCGGTCAGCGCCACCAGCGCCGCCACCGCCCATCCGGTACCGCTAGCCGACTTGGAATCGCGCGGCGTCCGGCCGGCGAGCAGGAGGGAGCCGAACGCCAGCCCCACCAGCGGCAGCCGCCACGACAGCGCCTCGGGTCCGAGCCAGCCGGGACCATCGAGCGGCAGCGGACCCCAGCGGGCCTCGGCAAACCACGCAGCGGCCGCCACCAGCGGGGAGAGCACGGTCGCCAGGAACCGCCAGCCGCGGCTCTCGCCTGCCCGCAGGCCCGCCACCGTCAGGGCGGCGGCGAGCGCGGTGACCACCAGCCAGGCCGGGGGCAGACCGAGCCCCACCTGCACCGCGCCCAGGGCGGCGTAGAGCACCGGCCCGGCGAGGAACCGGGAGGGCCGGGCGGCGAAGACCGTCCCCCGCAGCAGGAGCTGGCCGACTCCCCGGGCGACGGCGAAGGCGACCAGCGCCGCGGCCAGCACCCACGGCAGTGCCCGCTCGGCCCGCTGGCGAGGCGCGCTCCAAGTCGGCGCCGGCGATGCCGGTTCCGGGGCGAGCTCGACCCCCGGCATCTCCGGCCCGGACGAGCTCGCCCGGCCGGCCACCGGCTCCCCTTCGCCATCCGGGAAGAAGAGCCGCCGGACGAGTCGATGGCCGCCGAGCGGCTCGACGGGGACACCCCACTCGTCGAGCGCGAACTGGCGCGCGAGCACCAGTCGCCAGCCGCTTTCCGCAGCGGCCGCGAGCGGGTGCACGGTGACGAGGGCGAAAGCGCCGAAGCTCGCCCGCACGACGCGCCCCGCGGCCGGCAGCTCCCCGGCTCGCAGGGCAGGGGTGAGGCCGCCGCCGGCCCACGCCACCACGGTGCCGCCGGGATCGATCAGGGCGTGATGGAGCTCGGATGCCGCCGCCAGCTCCGTCAGGGCGCGGAAGGCCGTGGCGATCTCTTCCCGCCCTCCCGCGGGAGCCGGACCGAGAGCGGTGGCGACGCGGGCCGCCTCGCCATCGAGACGATTCCACTCGCGGAGCACGGCGGCCCGCACTTCGGCCAGCTCCCGCTCCGGATCCTCGCGTCCGGCGCGGATCGACAGCGCCGTCGCGAGCAGCGCGACCGCCAGGAAGAGGCCGAAGCCCGCGTAGACGACCGCCCGCTCACGCCGCGAGTGGCGCGCGAGCAGCCAGCCGGCGGCGAGGAGCAGCGCGGCGGCGGCGGTCCGCCAGCCGGCCGGAAGCAGCAGGGCGAGCGGGGAGAGGACCAGCAGCGCCCCGGCGAGCCGCCCGGTCAGGGCCCGCACGGACGGTGACATGCCGCTTCCCCGCCGCGCCGACCGCACTCAGGGGGTGATCATCGGCAGATCGACCCCGCGCTCGCGGGCGCAGGCGATCGCCTCGGGGTAGCCGGCGTCGGCGTGGCGCGCCACCCCCATCCCGGGATCGGAGGTGAGCACCCGCTCGAGCCGGCGGGCGGCCTCCAGCGTGCCGTCCGCGACGACGACCATCCCGGCGTGCAGGCTGTTGCCGATCCCCACCCCGCCGCCGTGATGGAACGAGATCCAGGTGGCGCCGTTGACGGCGTTGACCAGCGCGTTGAGCAGCGGCCAGTCGGCGATCGCGTCCGAGCCGTCGCGCATCCCCTCGGTCTCCCGGTACGGCGAGGCGACCGAGCCGCAGTCGAGGTGGTCGCGCCCGATGACGATCGGCGCCTTCACCCGCCCGCTCGCCACCAGCTCGTTGAAGGCGAGCCCGGCGCGGGCGCGCTCGCCGTAGCCGAGCCAGCAGATGCGCGACGGCAGCCCCTGGAAGGCGACCCGCTCGCGGGCCATCCGGATCCACCGGGCGAGCGCCTGGTCCTCGGGGAAGAGGGAGAGCACCGCCTCGTCGGTGGCGGCGAGGTCCGCCGGATCGCCCGAGAGGACCGCCCAGCGGAACGGACCCTTCCCGGTGCAGAAGAGGGGACGCACGAAGAGCGGCACGAAACCGCCGATCGCGAACGCGTCGGCGACCCCGGCGTCGCGCGCCTGCCCGCGCAGGTTGTTGCCGTAGTCGAAGGTCACCGCGCCCCGCTCCTGGAGCGCGAGCATCGCCCGGACGTGGGCCGCCATCGAGGCCATCGACCGCGCGACGTACGCCTCCGGATCCGCCTTCCGGAGGGCGAGCGCCTCGGCGTACGGCAGCCCGTGCGGTACGTAGCCGTTCAGGGCGTCGTGCGCCGAGGTCTGATCGGTGAGCACCTCGGGGACGAGATCGCGCGCGAGGAGCGCCGCGAGCAGGTCGACCGCGTTCGCCTCGACCCCGATCGAGACCGCCTCGCGCCGTTCGCGCGCCGCGAGCGCGCGCTCGATCCCGGCCTCGATCGACGGTGCCAGCTCGTCGAGGTAGCGGGTGGCGAGCCGCTTCTCGATCCGGGAGCGATCCACCTCGGCGGCGAGACAGACCCCCTCGTTCATCGTCACCGCGAGCGGCTGCGCCCCGCCCATGCCGCCGAGGCCGGCGGTGACCGTCAGCCGTCCGGCGAGCGTCCCCCCGAAATGCTGGCGGGCACACTCGGCCAGGGTCTCGAACGTCCCCTGGAGGATCCCCTGGGTGCCGATGTAGATCCAGGAGCCGGCGGTCATCTGCCCGTACATCGTCAGACCGAGCCCTTCGAGACGGCGGAACTCGTCGATCGTCGCCCACTTCGGGACGAGGTTCGAGTTGGCGATCAGCACCCGCGGGGCGTCCGGGTGGGTGCGGAAGACCGCCACCGGCTTGCCCGACTGCACGAGCATCGTCTCGTCGTCGCCGAGCCGGCGCAGCGTGGCGACGAGCGCGTCGAAGCACTCCCAGTTGCGGGCGGCGCGGCCGGAGCCGCCGTAGACCACGAGGTCGTCCGGGTTCTCGGCGACCTCCGGGTCGAGGTTGTTCATGAGCATCCGCAGGGCTGCCTCCTGCAGCCAGCCACGGCAGGAGAGCTCGGTGCCACGGGGGGAACGGACGGGACGGGGGGCGGATTCGGGTTCGTGAGCCATGGGCCGATTCTAGCCTCCCGCCGATGCCGCGGCGCGTCTTGGCTATGGAGTCACGGGCTGGTATTCATCGGTTTGAGGTGCGATGCTCGGCTCGGCACCACCGGAAGACACCGGGCTGGCAGCGCCATCGGGCTCGCGGAGGCGGCCGGCGGTGCAGAGGGGGATTGAGATGAACGAGACGATCCGGTCACCAGACGCGGAGGCTTCCGGCATCAACCGCTTCGCTTTCGTGCTGCATCCGCTGAGCGTCGATTACATCTTCCGGCATCCGGCACTTCGGTGGGCTCGTTCCCTGCCACGCCGTCTCGTCGAGAACCTCGCGGCTCATCTCCCGCCGATGCCCTGGGGCCGGGTCGCGGGCGGCCGTTCGCCGGCGACCGGGCAGCAGATCGAAGGTTTCCTCTATTCGCTCGGCGCCACCCCCCGTCAGATCCTCACCCGCGACCCCGAGTTCACCTACCGGCGGCTCGACCGCACGGCCCGTCTCGCCGCCCGCCAGGGGGCGCGGATCCTCGGCCTCGGCGCCTTCACCAAGGTCGCGGGCGATGCCGGGGTCACGGTCGCCCGCCGGGCCCCGATCGCGGTGACCAGCGGCAACAGCCTCACCGTTGCCGCCACCCTCGAGACCGCCAAGATCACCGCACAGCGGCTCGGCTACGCCGACCTCGGGCAGGGCCGGGCGATGGTGGTCGGCGCCACCGGCGCGATCGGCTCGGTCTGTGCCCGCCTCCTCGCCGCCGCGGTGAAGGACGTCGTGCTGATCTCGATCGAGCCCGAACGCCTCGCCGCGCTCGAAGCGCGGATCCTCGCCGAGACTCCGGACGCCCGCGTGGTCACCGGCCTCACCGCCGCCCCCTGGATCGGTGAGTGCGACCTCGTCGTCACCGCCACCTCCGCCTTCGGACAGCGGGTGGTCGACGTGAGCCAGTGCAAGCCGGGCGCCGTCGTCCTCGACGTGGCCCTCCCGCCCGACATCTCCGCCGAGGAGGCCGCGCTGCGGCCGGACGTCCTGGTCGTCGAGAGCGGCGAGGTGGTGATCCCCGGCCCGGCCCGTTTCGAGCGGGATATCGGCCTGCCTCCCGGCGTCGCCTACGCCTGTCTCGCGGAGGCCGCGCTGCTCGCCATGGATGGCCGCTTCGAGTGCTTCACGCTCGGGCGCGCGATCGACCTCGACCGGGTCAAGGAGATCTACCGCCTCTTCCGGAAGCACGGCTTCGAGATCGCGCCGCTGCGCACCTTCGGCCAGCCGCTGACCGACGAGCTGCTGCGCGAGAAGCGCGCGCTCGCCGCCGAGCTCGCGGCCTCGCCGGAGCGTCTCGCGCGGGTGAAGGCCGAGGCGGGCGCGGCGATCGCGAAGATCCCGCCGCGCGCCAAGGGGGTCGCCGGGGTGACGGCGCTCCCCCCGCCGCCACGCCGCCAGACCCAGCGCGCCGCGCTCTGAACCGGAACGCCAGCCGCCGGCCGCTTCAGGCGAGCCGCAGGAGATGCGGCTCGATCGGCGCGCCGAGCAGCGCCTCGACCGCCGCGATATCCGGCGCCATCTCCCGGTCCACGTCCCACGGCGCCGCGACGGTGCGGACGAGGGCGTGCAGGCGCTCGAGCGGCTTGCTCGAGGTGAGCGGCCGCCGCAGGTCGATCCCCTGCGCGGCGGCGAGCAGCTCGATGGCGAGGATCCGCCGGACGTTGGCCGCCACCCGCCGGCACTTGAGTGCCGCCCACATCCCCATCGAGACGTGATCCTCCTTGTCCGCGGAGGTCGGGATCGAATCGACCGAGGCCGGATGCGCGAGCGTCTTGTTCTCCGAGACCAGCGCGGCCGCGGTCACGTGGGCGATCATGAAGCCGGAGTTGAGACCGGCGTCGGCGACGAGGAACGGCGGCAGGCCGGAGAAGACCGGGTTCGTCAGCTTCTCCGTGCGCCGCTCGGAGATCGACCCGAGCTCGGCGAGCGCGATCGCGAGGAAGTCGGCGGCGAAGGCGATCGGCGCCCCGTGGAAGTTGCCGCCCGAAAGCGTCTCCCCTTCCCGCGCGAAGACGAGCGGGTTGTCGGTGGCCGCGTTCATCTCGATCGCGAGCTTCCCCTCGACGTCGGCGAGCACGTCGCGCACCGCGCCGTGCACCTGCGGCATGCAGCGCACCGAGTACGGATCCTGCACCCGCGGGTCGCCATGCCGGTGGGACTCCCGGATCGCCGAGCCGGCGAGGAGAGCGGCGAGGTTGCCGGCGGCCGCGCGCTGCCCCGGATGCGGCCGCACGGCGTGGATCCGCGGATCGAAGGCGGCGTCGGTTCCGGCGAGCGCGTCGGTCGTGAGCGCTCCGACGAGATCGGCGATCCGCACCAACCGCCGCGCCTCGAGCGCCGTGAGCGCGAGCAGCGCGGTCATCGCCTGCGTGCCGTTGATCAGCCCGAGCCCCTCGCGCGCCGCGAGGCGCAGCGGCTCGAGACCGGCCCGCGCCATCGCCGCGGCCCCCGGCAGGCGCTCGCCGCGGAAGATCGCCTCGCCATGGCCGAGCAGCGGCAACGCGAGGTGCGCGAGCGGCGCCAGATCGCCCGACGCCCCGACCGAGCCGCGCGACGGCACGATCGGGTGCACGCCGGCCGCGAGCATCGCGAGCAGCCGTTCGACCAGCTCCACCCGCACTCCGGAGTGGCCGCGGGAGAGGGTGTTGGCGCGCAGCAGCAGCATGCCGCGCACCTCCTCCTCGGCGAGCGGCTCGCCGATGCCGGCGGCGTGCGAGAGCACGAGCCGCTCCTGGAGCGTTTCGAGATCCGCGCGGTCGATCCGCACCTCGGCGAGGTTTCCGAAGCCGGTGTTGACGCCGTAGACCGCGGCCGTGCCATTGGCCGCCCGCTCGATCTCCGCGCGGGCGAAGGCGATCCGCTCGCGCGCGGCGTCGGCGAGCACCGGGCGGGCCGCGCCCCTGACGACCGCCGCGAAGCGCGGCAGGTCGAGCGACAGACCGTCGATGGCGAGGGTGGGAAGGGCCGGATCGGCAGACATGCGCTCACTCCCATTCGATCGTCGCGGGCGGTTTGCTCGTGACGTCGTAGACCACGCGGTTGATGCCGCGGACTTCGTTGACGATCCGGTTCGCGACCCGGCCGAGGAGCTCGTACGGGAGAGCGCTCCAGTCGGCGGTCATGAAATCGTGGGTCTCGATCGCCCGCAGCGCGGCGACCTCCTCGTAGGTGCGGTGGTCGCCCATCACCCCGACGCTGCGCACCGGCAGGAGCACCACGAACGCCTGCGAGACCCGGTCGTACCAGCCCGCCTCGCGCAGCTCCTCGATGAAGATCGCATCGGCCTGCTGGAGCAGCGCCACCCGCTCCGGGGTGACTTCTCCCGGGATCCGCACCGCGAGGCCGGGCCCGGGGAACGGATGGCGGCCGAGGAACGCCGGCGGCAGGCCGAGCTCCCGGCCGAGCTGACGCACCTCGTCCTTGAAGAGCCAGCGGAGCGGCTCGACGAGCTCGAACCCGAGCCGCTCCGGCAGCCCGCCGACGTTGTGGTGCGTCTTGATGACCACCGAGAGCCCGTTGACCGAGGTCGACTCGATGACGTCGGGGTAGAGCGTCCCCTGGGCGAGGTAGCGCACCCCCTGGAGCTTCGCCGCCTCCCGTTCGAAGACCTCGATGAAGAGCCGGCCGACGATCTTCCGCTTCTGTTCGGGATCGACCACCCCCGCGAGCGCCGCGAGGAACTCCGCGCCGGCGTCGACGACGATCACCGGGATGCCGAGGCCCTGCGTGAGGCTCGCCTCCACCTGCGCGCGCTCCCCCTTGCGCAGCAGCCCGGTGTCGACGAAGACCGCGGAGAGCTGCTCGCCGACCGCGCGCTTGACGAGCGCCGCGGTGACCGCCGAGTCGACGCCGCCCGAGATCCCGCAGAGCACCCGGTCGCCGCCGATTCGCGCGCGGATCTCCTCGACCGCCTCCGTGAGATAGGAGGCCATCCCCCAGTCGCCGCGCACGCCACAGGCGCGCAGGAGGAAGTTGCCGAGCAGCGCGGCACCGGAGACCGTGTGCGAGACCTCGGGGTGGAACTGGATGCCGAAGAGGCCGCGGGCGGCCCATTCGAGGCCGACGATGTCGGCGTTTTCGGTCCGCGCCGAGATCGCGAAACCCGCCGGCGCGCCGGTCACGTGATCGCCGTGGCTCATCCAGACCGTCTCCCGCGGCCCGAGCCCGGCGAAGAGGACCGACTCGCCGAGCACCTCCACCTCCGCGCGGCCGTACTCCCGCCGCCCCGCGGGCTCCACCCGCCCGCCGAGCAGGTGGGCCATCATCTGCATGCCGTAGCAGATCCCGAGGACGGGGATGCCGAGGTCGAAGAGCGCGGGGTCGACACGCGGCGCGCCCGGGTCGTAGACGCTCTGCGGGCCGCCGGAGAGGATCAGACCGACCGGATCCCGCCGCCGGATCTCCGCGAGCGAGAGGCCGAACGGGTGCACCTCGCAGTAGGCGCCGTGCTCCCGCACCCGGCGGGCGATGAGCTGGGTGAACTGACTGCCGAAATCGAGGATGAGGATGAGCTGGTGCGTGGCCACGCGCGGAGTCTAGCCGACCGCCGGCGCCGCGGGCTCACCCCCGAAGGTGGGTCCTCGCCGCCGCGAAAATGGCGTCGAGCATCGCCGGGGTCAGGCGGCCGGTGAAGGTGTTCTGCTGGGAGGGGTGATATGCATCGAAGAGGCGCAGCCCCGCGCCGAGGTCGTGCTCCGCGCCGTGGGCGAACCGGGGGCGGGGCCGGGGCACCGCTCCCCCCGCCTCCGCCCAGGCGGCGAGCCAGCCCTGGTGCGCCGCGTGGCCGAGCGCCACCACCACCGCGAGCCGTGGGGCGAGGAGACGCAGCTCGCGCACGAGGAACGGCCGGCAGTTGGCGATCTCCTCCGCGGTGGGCCGGTTGGCGGGCGGAGCGCAGCGGACGATCGGCGAGATCCAGGCGTCGCGGAGCACGAGGCCGTCGTCCCGGCGCCGGGCCGTCGGGCGGTTCGCGAACCCGGCCCGATGGAGCGCCGCGAAGAGGAAATCGCCCGACCGGTCGCCGGTGAAGAGACGGCCCGTCCGGTTCGCCCCGTGCGCCGCCGGCGCCAGACCGACGATCCAGAGCCGGCCTTCGGGGTCACCGAAACCGGGGACCGGCAGCCCCCAGTAGGTCTCGCTGGCGTACCTCCGGACCCGCTCGGCCGCCACCTGCCGGCACCAGGAGCGCAGGCGCGGACAGCGCTCGCAGGCGATGATCTCCCGTTCGAGCGCGGCCCATTCGGCGCGGGCCCTCCGGTTCAGAGCTGGCTCTCCGGTTTGAGCTGGCGGCCCATCAGCTCCTCGAGCGCCCGCCGGGGATCCTTCCCCTCGTGGAGGATCGCCACCATCTGCTCGGTGATCGGCATCGCCACCTCGCGCTCGCGGGCGAGCTCGCAGAGCGCCACCGAGGTGCGCACCCCTTCGGCCACCATCGTCGTGCTCGCGAGGATCTCGGCGAGGCTCTGCCCCTGGGCGAGCGCGATCCCGGTGCGCCGGTTGCGCGAGAGGCCGCCGGTGCAGGTGAGGACGAGGTCGCCGAGACCGGCGAGGCCCGAGAAGGTCCGCAGGTCGCCGCCGCACGCGACCCCGAGGCGGGTGATCTCGTGCAGCCCCCGGGTGATGAGCGCCGCCATCGTGTTGTGCCCGAGGCCGAGGCCGGAGAGGACCCCGGCGCCGATCGCGATCACGTTCTTCGCGGCCCCGGCGATCTCCACGCCCGCGACGTCGCGGGAGGAGTAGAACCGGTAGGAAGGGGTGGCGAGGCGGCGCTGGAGCTCGGTGGCGAGCTCCTCCTCCGGACTCGCCACCACCGCCGCCGAGGGCATTCCGATCGCCAGCTCCGCGGCGAAGTTGGGGCCGGAGAGGACCGCGAACCGCACCGCCACCCCGGCCCGCTCCGCCTCCTGCGCCGTCACCTCGCTCATCCGGCAGCGCGTCTCGAGCTCGATCCCCTTCGTCGCCGAGACGAGCGTCCGGGGCTCGCCGGGAGCGAACCGGCGCACGATCTCACGCAGCACCTGGCGGTAGCCGTGCGACGGGACCACCACGAGGATCGGATCGGTCTCCACGACGGCCGCCAGATCGCTCGTGATCCGCAACGGCGCCGGCAGCGGCACCCCCGGCAGGTACGGCTCGTTGCGCCGCTCCCGCGCCAGCATGGCGGCCGCCTCCGGACGCCGCGCCCAGAGGAGCACCTCCTGCCCCTGCGCCGCGTAATGCACCGCCAGCGCCGTCCCCCAGGAACCGGCGCCGAGGACCCCGATCGGCCTCATCTCCTCTCCTCCCCTCTCTCTGCCCTGCTCTCCCCCTCCCCGCCGAGCGGGAAGGAGGCTATCCCGGTATGGCGCGC
>Ga0255344_1000227_pt1 | contig 95688 bp, 83 predicted proteins | sample wastewater_treat_5_FD_192414 | JGI IMG/M metagenome (GOLD analysis project Ga0255344, IMG submission 192414) | Wastewater microbial communities from Lulu Island WWTP, Vancouver, Canada - plant18 | ecosystem: Engineered > WWTP > Wastewater > Unclassified | place: Canada: Vancouver, British...
ATGAGGTTGTGCGAGCATATCAAGACAGGAAGCCGCCGCCATTCCTCCGGGCGTGTTCCATTGTGTCAAGTTGTTTCCTCCTTCCGTGAAAGAAGAGCCGCCAAGGGCGGCGGCGTGTTCTGGCGTATGCCCCAGCACGATGGCCGTGCGCCCGTAGCTGTCTGTAATTCGATAGTTTCTCATTGTCCTTCTCCTTCCTGCCCTGGTGGGCTATATGATAATGTCGTCAAGCGTTTCAATGTCAAAGTATGCGTATGTTCTGCGTGGGCCGCCTGGATACTTGCGTTGTAAGCGGGAAATGCAGTATGCCTCATGTTCTTCGCCGCATACGTCCTTTACCTTGACAGTTCCCTTTAATAGCCTCATATCGGATACGCGTTCACCAAAGAATTTTAATGTGTCGTGATCGAAGTAATGCCCGCTCGGGTTCTTCCTGTAATACGTGCTAATCAGTTCGTTAATGTCCTTCATCTTATAATCCCCTTTCTTTTTTGGAGGCGGTCATGTTAAGGTATCCATGCCGCCCTGGTTCGTCGTGTTCTGGGTGTCGGTGGCCGTCGTTCCGTGTCAGCGGGCGGCGGCTTGTTTTGCCTTGAGTGCTTTTTCAAGCTCTGCCATAATAGACAACACGGATTCGTTTTCGGTTGCCGCTGTGAAGTAGATGTATTCCGCCATGTCATCAAGCCCCGCAAAGTATGTTGTTAATACGTATCTGTGATCTAATGACCCATAGTTTACGGTTAGTGCGTATCCGTCCTCTGTCTCTGTACATTTTACTGCGCCGTTTGCCCTAGTATAAAACGGCTTGTTTGTCCTTGTCATTATGTTCACTCCTTTCTGGTTTCGGTGGCCGTGTAGCTTGTGGAGAGCTATGCGGCCTTTTAATGTTGCTTCATAAAATAGTAGTATTCGCCAAGTTGGAAAATGCGTTTGTCGATATTGTAGTTACTTGCAATCTTTTCAATTGCTTCTTGCGCCGTTTGGTAGCAGTTCACAAATTCTTCTTTTCCGGTCTTGATGTGTTTACAGTAAACATAAAACATTGTTCTTTCTCCCTTCATTCTTCCCGCTTGGCGGGTGCCGGTGGTCTGCTATAATAGAGGAGCAGCCGCCCGGCGTAAAAGCTCGCTCGGTTCTGTGCCGTTGTGCAGCTCGTCCAACTCATCCATTGAAAAATAACGGTCATCGCCTAAATATCCGTTGTAGCTGTCAAGCTCTTCTATTGCTTCGTTGTAGATGTCCTCGTTATTCTCGAAGAACTCTATAATATCGGCGGTGACTTCTTCGGCGGTGCGCTTGGTAGTCTCTTCCTCTTCGGGTGCTTCCCATCCTTCCGGGACGGTGTGAACAGGCTGTCCCGGCTTAGGTCTGCTTTGGGTCTCGGTGCAGCCGATGACCTCACAAGTTCCGAGGGTCTTAAAATATGCGGTTGCTTGTTCTGCGCTCTCGGCGTTGATGAGGTTAGCGGAATAGATACCGCTTTTGGGGTCGCTCGTGAATGTGATTTCAAATGTTTTCATGGTAAATCCTCCTTGTAATTGTGCCGGGTCTGTGCTATAATCAAGGAACAGCCGCCCGGCGTGGTGGTTTGTGTTGGGCGTTCCGTTGCTCTGTGGTAGGGGTTAGCGGTGTGCCCTTCTTGATTACGGTATCATTATAGCACATTCGCATTTACTTGTCAAGAGTTTCTGCGAAAGTTTTTCAAGATTTTCTGCGATTGTCAGCCATTCGGCGTTTCAAGTTGCATTTTGTCCGGCTTTCGGCTCGGCGTTGCTCGCTGCTCAGGCGTTCCGGGGCAGCATACCCCCGGAGGGGGAAACCGGGCGAGGGTTTCGGGGCGGGTGAGGGTCGTAACCACTCGCAAAAAATAAAAAGGCAATTCGCAAAAACCTATTGACATTCGCAAAAACTTGTGATATAATAAATGCGAACAGGAGGAAAATACCATGAACTTCAAAAACGCAGTTGGATATATTCGAGTCAGCACCGAAGGACAGGTCGGAGACGATAAGTTCGGCATTGACTCTCAAAAACAATCCATTCTCCTCTACGCCAACGAGAATGGGTACAATATCGTGGAATGGTTTATCGACAAGGCTGTGAGCGGTGTCAAAGACAATCGCCCTGAGCTTGACAAGATTCTCTACGGAAATGATGTAACCAACCCTCCCTATGAAGCGGTCATCGTTGCAAAGTCCGACCGTATGGCAAGAGACATCAAGCTCTACTTCTACTACCTCTATACTCTCGAAAAGAAGAACATCAAGCTCCTGAGTGTCTGTGAACAGTTTGATGATGACAACGGTCTGAGCGGTATCTATCGCTCCATTATGCTTTTCGTGGCAGAGCAGGAACGGCGTAACATTGCGATGAGAACAAGCAGCGGTCGTAGAATCAAGGCGAAAGCCGGAGGTTATAGCGGCGGTCGTAGTCCTTATGGGTACAAGGTGGAAAACAGTCAGCTTGTCATCAATGAGGACGAAGTGCCTATCGTTAAAGCAGTCTTTGAGGGATTGAATGCAGGTCGTACCCTTTGGGACATCGCTGATGGTTTAACTGCCGCAGGTTATACCACCCGCAAAGGTACACCCTTCCGTGAGTCCAATGTAAGAAGCGTCCGGGATAACCGCCCCTTCTACGAGGGGATGTATAAGTACGGCAAGGATATGAATTGGGTCAAGGGCGTTCACGAGCCTATTTTATCTGTCGGAGGTGCTTTATAATGGCAAAGAACAAGAAGAAAGAGGAAAACCCAATGTTCACCAAGAAGGGTGCGTGGCTTTGGTTGCTCTGTGCTCCTGCCGCTCTCGTTGCTTCTGCTCACTATGAGTCGAAGAAGGATATGAAAAAGTGGAGAAAGAAACGCCACGAAAGAGCCGTTCGCCATTGGGACGGTTGGTGGTCGTAATAGAATAAAGATCGGCGCACATAAGAGGGTGTGCGTAAACAGTCAACAGGGACTACTCATAACGGGTAGTCCCTCGCCACAAGGAGGAGAGTATGAAATACAATTCAAGCAAATATATAGGTTTGCAATCGGGATATTTAACAGTTGTTTCTTACGACAACGGCAAGTTTTCTTGTCAATGCAAATGCGGCAGAATGGTTAAAGCTGATCCGTGGTCTATCGTCAATCAAAAGAAGAAATCTTGCTCCTCTCGTGAGTGCGCTTTTTTCCATAGGTGCGAAAGTGAAGCATCTACTTCTCACGGTTTAACGGGTAACAGATTATACACCATATGGAACAATATGATCGCACGCTGTCACCACCCCCAAAACCCGAATTATAGAAATTATGGCGCACGGGGAGTTTCGGTTTGTGAAGAATGGCGTTTAGATGTCCAAACATTTATTGAGTGGGCGACATTGAACGGATATAATGACAATCTTACGATTGACAGGATAGATGTAAACGGAAACTATGAACCCGCTAACTGTCGGTGGGTAGATTATAAAATACAGTCTGAAAACAAGCGACACTATAACCCGACTCCTCGAAAGGCAACAAAACATATTTGGACTATCCAAGGAGAAACAAAAAGCGGCGTTGAATGGTGCAAATTGTACGGAGTCTCCTTCCCGACCGTAATATATCGAATTAGAACTTTTGGTGTTTCACCCTTGGAAGCTCTTACGATGGAAAATAAACAATCGGGTAGACCAAGAAAGGAGTAACTTGAATGAGCGACAAGTTAGTTCATAAAATTTTTGCAAAAATAAAAAAGACCCCTTTGGATATTACCGCCTACGAGGATCTGTTTGCCCTCTGCCGAAACATTGAGCCGGAGGACTTTGCTCTCGCTCACTCGACAAATGAGGAGTTAAGAAAGCTCGTCACCAAAGCGATTAAGAAGAGAAGTAATGTGGAGGGCTTCTTTGAACTCTATAAGAAAACGCTGCTCTTTGATGCGCCGTATTTCTTCGACCCTTATCTGCTATACATAGAGATCAATCGAAAGCCAAGTGAGCGTTTCTATCAACCCCGAAGGAAGGTATTGAAACGGATCGTGGATGCCTTACAGAAACTTACCGATGACGAGTTGGACGAACTATTTATCTCAATGCCCCCTCGTGTCGGTAAGACAACTATTCTTATGTTCTTCGTCACTTGGCTTATTGGCAGGAATAGCGAGAACTCAAATCTGTACTCAGCCTACTCGGACACGATTACCAAGGCGTTCTACAACGGTGTCTTGGAGATTATCAATGACCCGGTGACTTACCTGTGGCACGATGTGTTCCCCAATGCGAAGCTCGTGCAAACGAACTCGCAGGATGAGACAATCAATATCGACCGCAGGAAGAGATACCCGTCTCTTACCTGTCGTTCCCTATACGGAACATTGAACGGTGCTTGCGACTGTAACGGCTTCGAGATTTCCGATGACCTTATCGGCGGTATCGAGGAAGCCTTGAATAAAGACCGTCTGATCTCCGCTTGGAGCAAGGTCGATAATAATCTCCTGCCCCGTGCGAAGGAGAAGGCGAAGATCCTGTGGTGCGGTACTCGTTGGTCTATGATTGATCCTGCCGGTCTGCGTATGGAACTGCTCGAAAATGACGAGAGGTTTAAGAACAGGCGGTATAAGATAATCAATCTTTCGGCACTTGACGAAAATGACGAGAGTCAATTTGATTATGACTACGATGTGGGTTTTTCCACGGACTACTACCGTATGCGCCGGGCTTCATTTGAGCGTAACAACGATATGGCTTCGTGGAACGCACAGTATATGGGTGAGCCGATAGAGCGTGACGGTGCGCTTTTCTCTCCTGCGGAGTTTCGCTATTATAACGGCGTTCTCCCGGAGGGAGAGCCGGACAGAATCTTTATGGCGGTTGACCCTGCCTTTGGCGGCGGCGACTTCGTTTCCTCTCCTGTTTGCTTTCAATACGGGGATGATATTTATGTTCACGATGTCGTGTATGACAACGGAGACAAGAAGATCACGCAGCCGCTTCTTGCACAGGCGGTTGACACTCACAATGTAGCGGCAATGCAGATAGAAGCGAACAAGTCCACCGAAGCCTACGCCGAAGGCGTACAGGCAGAGTTGAAGAAAAAGGGTCGTAAGATAAACCTCACCACAAAAGCCGCCCCTTCCGACAAGGCGAAGTATCAGAGGATCTTCGATAAAGCCCCGGACATTCGAGAAATGATGATTTTCCGAGAGTCCGGCAAGAGAAGTAAGGCATATAGTCTTTTCATGCAGAATGTCTTTTCTTACAAAATGTTCGCCAAGAACAAAAATGACGATGCTCCCGATAGTCTTGCTATGGCGATAGATATGGTGCGCCGTCCTTCTGCCCGTGCTGAGGTGTTCAAGCGAACATTTTGAAAAAATGTTACATTCTCCAATGGTTTATTTTGCATTTTTATATTGACAAGCATTAGAGAATTGTGCTATAATAGAGTATGAAATAATAGGTTAAAAGGGAGGTGCTGATTTTGGACTTACACGGCAGACAAATCATTTTCACGGATTTTGATGAAATCAACGATGAAAATGTCCTTACTGTCCTTGCCCGTGCAATGGCAGTTCATAACAAGAATCGCACGGAAATTCAGTACCTTTACGACTACTACAAGGGTAATCAGCCTATTCTTAAACGGACAAAAGAGTTCCGGGAAGAGATTTGCAATAAAGTAGTTGAAAACCGTGCAAATGAGATCGTGTCTTTCAAGGTCGGCTATCTTATGGGTGAGCCGGTGCAATATGTAAGCCGTGGTAATGGTGATGATCCCGCTCTTTCCGAAGCAATCAATACTCTTAACGAGTTTGTCTTTGCGGAAGATAAGGCGGCGAAGGATAAAGAACTTGCCGATTGGTTTACTATCTGCGGTACGGCGTTCCGAATGGTGCTTCCCGACCCTCTCAGCGAAGAGGACGAAGCTCCCTTCGAGATTTACACTCTCGACCCTCGCAACGCTTTCGTTGTCTATCATAGTGGACTCGGCAGCAAGCCTATGTTGGGAGTTCGTTATGTCACTCGTGAGGACGGTACGACTATTTACTCGGTCTATACCAAGAATCATTACTATGAGATCACCTATGATGGTGTTCTCGATTTGGAGCAGATTTCTCCCTCGCCCGACATTTTCACCAAGAGCGAAGATCATATTTATGGTGATATTCCGATTATCGAATATCCGGCGAACTCTGCTCGTCTCGGTGCGTTCGAGATTGTCTTGCCGCTTCTCGATGCTCTGAATAATGTTTCTTCTAACCGGCTTGACGGTGTGGAACAGTTCATTCAGTCGCTCTTGATTTTGAAGGGTGTAGACATTGAGTCGGACGAATATAAGGCTCTGAAAGAGAATGGCGGTCTGAAAGTTCCTGTTGATGGAGATGCCTATTATCTTACGCAGGAACTCAATCAAACACAGACCCAAACTCTTGTGGATTATATGTATCAGACAATTCTCGTCATTGTCGGTATGCCGAATAGAAACGGCGGCAGTTCCACAAGTGATACCGGCTCTGCGGTCATCATGCGTGACGGTTGGAGTGATGCAGAAGCGAGAGCAAAGGACACCGAACTCATGTTCAAGATGTCCGAAAAGAGATTTCTCCGTATGGCTATTGAAATTATCAATACCTACCGGGATATGAAACTTCGGCTCTCTTCTATCGAAATTCGTTTCACTCGCCGCAATTACGAGAACATTCAAGCCAAGGCGCAGGTGCTTACCACCCTGCTTGCTAATGATAAAATTCATCCTCGGTTGGCGTTTGAGCATTGCGGTCTCTTCGTAGATCCCGACCTCGCCTATACGCAGAGCAAGGAATACGCCGAAGAGCGTAAAGCAGAAGCGCAAAAGGAACTTGAAGAGTTCTCCAAGATTGAGACCGATAAGGCAAAAGGCAACGCCGAGGAGGACGGTAGTCCTGCGGAGGAAGAGTAATGGACTATGAGTACACGGATAAGGTTATTGCCTATATCGACAAGCAACTGATTGAACGGTACTCTCGTCTGAAAAGTTTGATCTCTTTCGATGAACTCAATGTTCTGCAAGAGGTCAACACGCTTTACCGGGAAATCGGAGTAATCGTCCGTAAGTCATTTCTGAAACTTGCGAATAGAGTGTACGCCGATAACTTACGCAAGAGAGCGTACCGCAGTCTCGAAGAGCAATGGGTCGATAATCTTCTCAACTCTTACGATCCCGTCAGCAAGTATGTGTTCTCTCACGAAGAGGACAGAAAGTGCGCTCGGCTGATTGAAGCCATTATCGCAAGTGACACCAAGGCGAAAGAAATAGATGCGGCTCTGCGGTCTATGTCCTATATGTGCCGGATCTATGCCGACCGTGTGACAGACGAAGCGGTAATGCAAGCATACATTGATGATGAAGAGGAATGGGTGAAATGGGTTGCCGAAAAGGATGAAAAGACCTGTACGGTCTGCCACGGCAGAGACGGTAAGATTTACGAAATCAATTCCGTTCCGAGTGACCCGCATCCAAATTGCCGGTGCAGACGAGAAAGGGTGAGTCTATGGGAGAAACCGAAAAAGCAACCTTCACCCCGGAAGTGATCGAACTTATCCTACGGATCATCCGGCGAGGTAATTCCGCAGAAATCAAAAAAGAGAATAATAAACTCGTCATCGTGGAAATCGAACGGCGAGTGAGGAATAAGACCTCTATAACCGGGTAGAGGGAGACAGTCAACAGGGACTATGAGCAATACGCTCGTAGTCCCTTTTCTTGTATATGAGCCGCAAGGCTTGATATAGGTGAGTGAACACCTACAAAACGCAAAAGGGAGACAACCCTATTAAACAGAAAATAGTGCTGAGTGAACAGCCTTGTTAAACGCAGGAGGTAATTTTTATGGCAAAGATCGACACAAGCAAAATTGCGGGTTATGCGGATATGACCCCGGAACAGAAAATCGCCGCTCTTGAAGCAGTCGAGTATGAGGACAACGCTGCCGAACTCGAACGCTACAAAAATGCGGTGAGCAAGGCGAATAGTGAAGCCGCCGAGTGGAAGAAAAAGCACAATGCTCTTCTGTCCGAAGAGGATAAGAAGAAACAGGCAAACGAGGAAGAACTGACTACTCTTCGCAAGAAGGTTGAGGAGGTGGAAAAGGAAAAACTCGTTTCCGGGCATAAGGCACAGTACCTCGCTCTCGGCTATGACGAAGCTCTCGCCACAGAGACCGCACAGGCAATGGCTGACGGTGATACCGCCAAGGTTTTTGCCAATCAAAAGAAGTTCCTCGAAAGCCACGACAAGGCTTATAAGGCTCAACTGATGGGGAAAACGCCTACTCCCCCTGCGGGTGGCAACGGTGACGGTGGGACAATGACCCTCGAAAAACTCCGTAAGATGTCGCCGCAGGATAGGTACGACTACTCTATCAAAAATCCCGAAGAATACAAAAAACTATACGGAGGTAATGAATAATGGCACATACGATCTATGATAACTTCTACCTCTCCAATGAGGTTGAAGATCAGTTCAATTCTCACCTTGACTTGCAGAAGTTCTGCACCGTGGACAACACTCTCGTTGGTACTGCGGGTATGAAGCGCAAGATCAATGTCTACTCTGCGACCAACGGTACGCAGAAGCTCACGATGGGACAGGGTAATACTCAGTCTATCGAGGTCGGCTACATTCAGAAGGAGTATGAAATCCTGCTTGCTCAGAACAGGTTTGAATACTACGATGAACAGGCTATGACCGATCCTATGCTCGTTCCTGTCGGTACTCGCCACATGGGTACTGATATGTTCAACACCGTCAACGGCGACATCTATGCCGAGTTCGCTAAGGCGACTCGCATCCTGCCCGTCACCGCTTTCGATTTTGCGGCGTTCGTGGATGCTCAGTCCATGCTCAATCTCGAAAACCTCGAAGGCGTTTCCATTTTCGCTTTCGTCTGTGCCGGTGATATGGCTGCGATCAGAAAGTCTCTCAAAGACGATCTGAAATATGTCGAAGCGTTCGCTAAGAATGGCTATGTCGGCACGGTCGGCGGTGTAAATCTCTACACCAAGAAGGATGCGGTTTCCGGTGACATCTATATGGCGACCAAAGAAGCCGTCACCATCTTCAACAAGAAGGGTACTGAGATCGAACAGGTGACGAAGAACGCTCGTTCCGAGACTGCGGCTAACACCCGTCTCAACACGATCTTCTCTCGCAAGTATTATCTCACCGCCCTCACCGATGAGACCAAGGACATTCACCTTGCCCTCGGTAAGACCGCTACTGCGACTAACGACACTACCGTTCAGTCGGGTACGACCTATTATGCCAAAGACGGCGTAGGTTATGTCAAGGTGACTCCCGCTGCCGGCGACAACCCCAAGACCAAGGGTTGGTACACTATTGCCTAAGAAACTTAAAGGAGGTGAGCAGTAATGACAAAGGAAGTTATGAAGGCAAGGCTTTCGGCTTTGACGGGTGAGACTGACGATAACATTCTGCTCACCTTCCTTGACATTGCGGGTGAAAAGATCTTGGAGAAGTGCTACCCCTATCGTCACGACAAAAGGGATGTTCCCGCCCGTTATCATTCAACACAGTTGGAGATTGCGGTGTATCTGCTGAACAAGCGTGGAGCAGAGGGCGAAACTGCTCATAGTGAGAACGGTATCAACCGTTCCTACGAAAGTGCAAGTGTTCCCGACTCTATGCTGAAAGGCATTGTCCCCTTTGCTTCGGTATTTCCTTGGAATGAAAGTTGAGGTGGTCGTATGAAGTGTATGGAGCGAAATAAATCCACCTTCTATTACTGCCTTTACGAAGGGGAAGAACGAGCAACTGACGAGGACGGAAACGAGACCGGCGAAAAGCAAGTGGTTTACGCTGATCCTGTACTTCTCCGGGCGAACATTTCCCCGGCTACCGGCAATACATCTGTCGAGCAATTCGGTAATTCGTTGCAGTATGACAAGGTAATCGTTCTCGATGATGTATCTTGCCCTATTGACGAACACTCCGTTCTCTTTATCGACAAATCTCCGGCGTTTGATACTGATGGTACACCTCTCTTCGATTACATAGTCAAGAAGGTTGCCCGGTCTCTCAATAGCGTTTCAATCGCTATCGCCAAGGTAGAGGTGTCGTAATGGAGATCAGAGTAACAGGGGTAGATCGGATTATCGCAAAACTGAAAGCCTATCAGAAGTCTCTTGAAGATAAGCAGCACCGATTGTTAGAGGAACTTGCCAAAGTTGGTATAGATGTCGCCGCCGCAAGGTTTTCCACGGCACAGTATGACGGTGATAACGATGTTGTTGTGAACGGCACTCCCGAATGGGTCGGAGATAACAAACTGTTCATAACGGCAACGGGTCAATCGGTCACATTTATTGAGTTCGGTACAGGCATACATTACGCAGAGCAGCACCCGAAAGCCAACGCTCTTGGATTTGTCCGAGGTGCTTACGGTCAAGGAAAAGGCTCTCGTGACAGTTGGGGGTATTACGGCTCTCCCGGAACAAACGGCAGAGTGATAAAGGAGAACGATAAAGGCTCGGTAGTTATCACTCACGGTAATCCCCCTGCTCGTGCAATGTACGACTCGGCGAAAGAAATGCGTAATCAGATAGTGGATATTGCAAGGGAGGTGTTTGGTAGTGATTGACATTGAGAACGCAGTTTTCACGGAAGTTGCTACCGCTCTCCGTGCAAAATTCCAAGGAATAACGGTCGAAAGCGTAACGACTTATAGCCCGTCAAAGTTTCCTTGCGTTTGTATAGAGGAAACGGACAACTACTCTCTCCTCTCTTCGAGGGACACGGGGAGCAATGAGAATCATGCTACCGTGGTTTATGAGGTGAATGTCTACTCCAACAAGGCAAACGGTAAGAAAATGGAAGCCAAGGCTATTCTCGCCGCCGTAGACGAGGTTTTGAACGGTTTGGGGTTTACCCGTCTGACAAAAACTCCAATCAATTTGGACGATGCTACGAAGTACCGGGTGTTTGCAAGGTACAGAGCGGTAGTGTCCACCGATAAAACAATTTACAGGAGGTAACGGAAAATGGCTATTTCTACCTATAAAGTGTTCCTTATGAAGAAAACGGGTAATTCTTATGAAAAACTCGTTGACATTAAGGACTTCCCGGATCTCGGCGGTGCGCCGGAAATGCTTGAAACGACTACTCTCTCGGACGGGGCGCAGACCTACATTCCGGGTATTCAGTCGCAGGAAGCTCTCGAATTTACCGCCAACTATACCAAGGCAGATTTCGATACTCTCAAAGCCCTCGAAGGGCAGGAGGTCGATTTCGCAGTTTGGCTCGGCGGTACGGTTGCGGCGGGTGTCGCTACTCCGACCGGCTCTGATGGCAAGTTCGAGTTCAAAGGTCAGCTCTCCGTGTTCGTGGTCGGCGGCGGCGTAAATGAGGTTGTCGATATGACTATCTCTATCGCTCCGTCTACCGTTATCACGGTTGCTGAATAAAGCAATAGGAGGGCTTTATTATGGCAAAGACTATCAAAATCAACTTTGAGGGTACTGAGTACACCTTGGAGTTCACGAGAAAATCTATCGAGACTATGGAGCGGCAGGGCTTTGTTGTCAGCGACATTGCGGACAAGCCTATGTCCACGCTCCCCACCCTCTTTGCGGGTGCGTTCTTGGCTCATCACAGATTTGTAAAGAAAGAAGTTATCGACTCTATCTTTGCAAAGCTCACCAACAAAACCGAGTTTATTCAGAAACTCGCTGAAATGTATAGTGAGCCGCTTGAAGCTCTGATGGAAGAGCCGGAAGAGTCTGAGGGAAACTTGACTTGGGGAGCGAGTTGGTAAGTGACTCGCCGCCCCATAACGGGGGCAGGTCAGACAATGGCTCTGCCCCCACTTCTTTAACTGAGCAATTCTATGAACACTTGCCGTTCTACTTATCAATAGGCATGACCTATGAACAGTATTGGGACGGGGACTGTCTTTTGGTTAAGTATTATAGGAAAGCTCACCAAATGAAGCAGCAAAGGCGAAATCAAGAGTTGTGGTTACAGGGTGCTTATTTCTATGAAGCCCTTACCGATGTTGCTCCTGTATTACACGCCTTTGCAAAGAAAGGTACTAAGGCTACTCCCTATGTAGCAGAGCCGTTCGCTCTTACCAACAAGGAGGTGAGAGAACGGAAGAAGCGAGAGGAGAAGTTGCGGTACGACAAGCAAAAAGCAAAACTTGCGGCTTGGGCTGCAAAGACCAATATGCAAATGGCAGAAAAGGAGGTGAAGCAGAATGGATGAAAATGTTGTTGATAGTCTACGAATAGAAGTCATAAGCGACTCCGGCAAAGCGATTGACAGTATAGGAAAACTGATCTCGACCCTTGAAAAAATCAAGAGCGTTACGAGCGGCGGGAATAAAGGTCTCAATGCTATTCAGAAAAACCTTACCAAGATTGCCGATGCCGTATCTAAGATTGACTCCGGCAGCGCATCCAAACTGCGTGACCTCGCTGACGGGCTGAAAGGTCTGAATGAAGTCGGAAACATTAAGACAGGTAAAACCGCTGATCGTATCGTGGATCTCGGTGCAGCGGTAGATCTCTTAAAAGATGTAGACTTCTCCAAACTCACAGAGTTAGCAAACGGCTTACAGGCTCTCAGCGGTGTCGGGAATGTGAATGTTCCCCATTTCGATAATACCTCCACCCCTACTGCTGATACGGCTTCCGCTCCTGCAATGGATGAACAGGTCTTTATTCCTCCATCCACGGTTGAGGAAACTCGGTCGGCACTTAACGACCTTTCGGCTGATATGAACAAAAATCGTTCTTTGTGGACGGATCTTGCGAATGTTGGTCGGAGTGCTTTTCAGAAATTAGACTCCGCTCTCACCCCTGTCAAAGCGAAAGTGGCGGGAGTTGCGGCTGCCGGGATTATACAGTTTAACATTATGAAGCAGAGATTGTCCGAGGTTGCTTCTTCGGTCTCTGCGAAGGTCGGCGGTGCGTTTGATGCTCTGAAACAGAAAATGCAGCCGGTTGGCAACGCCGCTCGGTATGTGTGGAATACCATTACTCAGCCGATACAGGGCGTGATTTCTGTTATAGGCAGAGTTGGTGGTAAGTTCGGGGAGATTTTGAGTAAGGCTAAAACCGCTCTTGCTCCCATTGGGAACATTGCTAAAACTGCTTTCGGTAAACTCGGCTCTCTTGCCGGGCAAGGCGTTAAAGCAGTCACCAAGGCATTTGCCAAGATTGCAGGAAGTCCGCTCACAGGTCTCAAAAATGCGTTCTCCAAGGCAACCGCCAAGGTCGGTGAGTTCTTCACCATGTTTAAGAAGAGAGCCTTGTACCGTGCGATTAACGGCATTATTTCCGCTATTACCACGGGCTTTAAGGAAGGTACTGCAAATGTCTATCAGTACAGTAAAGCAATGGGCGGTACTCTCGCAGGATCTCTTGACCGAATCTCTACGAGTTTTCTCTACTTCAAGAACAGTATCGGTGCTGCTTGCGCTCCTCTTATCAATATGCTTGCTCCGGCAATCGAGTACATTATTGATAAGTGTGTTGACCTTCTGAACATTCTGAATCAAGTCTTTGCGAAACTGTCGGGGGCAAGCACATGGACGAAAGCGGTTAAATACCCGACTGAGTACGCCGAAGCCGCTAATGGTGCGGCGGCTGCCAATAAAGAACTGAAAAAGTCTATTCTCGGTATTGATGAAATCAATCCGTTGCAAGACAACAGTAGCGGTGGCGGTGGCGGCAGCGGAAGCGGCATGGACTACTCTTCAATGTTCGAGGAACAAGAACTTGGAGACATTGCCAACCCCTTTGCCGATTTCTTCAAGCCTTTTGCGGATGCGTGGGCGAATGAGGGAACGAATACTCTCAATGCGATCAAGACCGCCTTCAATGGTGTAAAAGAGCTTTGTTCGGCGGTTGGCGATAGTTTCCGTGAGGTATGGCAGAACGGTACAGGTCAGCAAACCGTAGAGACCATTTTGCGTATTTTCCAAAACATCTTGAAGTGTGTAGGTAATCTCGGCTCTTCCCTCACCAAAGCGTGGAAGGCGAACGACAACGGTAGAAAGATAGTTCAGAACATTTGGAATATCTTTAACAGTCTGCTTTCTACCATTGAGCGTGTTTACGGGGCTACTGCCGAATGGCTTGCTACACTTGATTTTACTCCCCTTATGACGGCGTTCGAGGGTTGTACTGCGGCACTTCAACCGTTGGTAGACCTAATCGGGGGAACGCTTCTGTGGCTCTATGAAACTGTCCTCTTACCTATTGCAAGTTGGGCGATAGAAGAAGCCGCTCCCGCTTCGATTAACGCTATTACTGCGGCTTTGACGGCTCTGCAAGCCTTCTTTGAGCCGTTCCTTGCCGGGGTGCAGGAATTGTGGAACGCTATTCAGCCCGTAGTCGAATGGGTTGAGAGCGTAGTCATAATGATAATTGATAGCGTGAGGTCTCTGTTTGAAAAACTCGCAGCAGTCTTTGAAGAAAAGGGCGAAAAGATACAAAACATTGTCTCCGGCATCGGTGAAATATTCTCTGCCGTGTGGGTAGTGTTAGAGCCGATTTTGAATACCCTGCGAGATGTGGTAGGCAATGTTTTCAATTTCATTTGGGACATCGTATCAAGCGTGGTTGGCTTCGTGATTGATTTGCTCTCCGGGCTTATCGACTTTATCGCCGGTGTATTTACGGGTGATTGGGAGAGAGCGTGGAACGGTATCAAGGGTATTTTTGAGGGTATTTGGAACTTGATTAAGGGTATCGCCCTTGCGGTTTGGGATTTCCTCAAAGGTATTTGGGAGTCTATCAAAAACAACGCTGAGTCCATTTGGAACGGCATAAAGACCTTCTTCACCAACATTTGGAACGGTATCAAGAACGCAGCGGTTTCTATATGGAACGGGCTGAAAACTGCCGTAATGAATGTGGTAAACGGAATCAAGACAGGGATCACCAATGCCTTTAATGCAGTCAAAACCTTTATCACGAACTGCATGAACACAATCAAGACCGTTGTCACCAACATTTGGAACGGTATTTGGGGTGCGATAAAGGGCGTAATCAACGGTATTCTCGGCGGTATTGAAGGTATGGTGAACGGCGTTATCAAGGGTCTGAACTTTATGATTAACGCTTTGAACAAGTTGAGCTTCGATGTTCCCGATTGGGTGCCAATCATCGGCGGCAAGAAGTTCGGTTTCAATATCAAGAACATTAACGAAGTATCGCTTCCTCGCTTGGCAGACGGCGGTATGGTAAATGCCGGAACAATGTTTATTGCGGGCGAAGCCGGTGCGGAAGTTGTTGCGAATATTGGAAGCCGGACAGGTGTTATGAACACCGATGAAATGCGAGAGAGTGTTGAGCAGGGCGTTATGGATGCCAATGCTGAACAGAACGCTCTCTTGCGTGAAGAAATCAGTATCTTGCGTAAACTGCTCGACAAGAACACCAATGTTACGGCGTATGTCGGAACGGGTAGTCTGATAAGCGGGTTGGAGCGCAAAAACAGAAGAGACGGCAAGACCATAGTTCCTGTCGGAGTGTAAAGGAGGGATATTTGAATGGCATACTCAGAACTCAACCCTATTCGTTCTGTTGACGGTAAGGCTATTGTCAAATCTCCCTCCTCTTACCTTTGGAAGTTGGAAGATGTTTCTGCTGCCGATGCGGGGCGTACCGAAGATACCGTTATGCACAAGAAGCGTGTCGGTCAACTTGTAGGTATCGAACTCTCGTGGCAGAACATTACCACCGCCGAGGTATCGGCACTCCTTAAAGCGTTTAACCCGGAGTACATACAGGTCTGTTACTTGGATGCTATGGAGGGCAAGTACATTACCTCCGAGTTCTATGTAGGCAATCGTTCCGCTCCTATGTATAACGCCACCAAGGGGCTTTGGTCTAACCTGTCCTTTAATTTGATAGAAAGGTCGGGTGTTTGATATGGCATATCCTATTTCGCAAGAAGCACTCGACCTTTTCACAACCCCCTACCGACAGGTCGTTGATATAAGTTTCTATGGACTGAGCGAGGATCTGAAACTGACGGAAGAGGACATTGTTCTCGGAGGTCTTTCTGTCAATCGCTACTGCGTGTCCGGGAGCAAAATCGAAATCGGCTCTGTCGTGGCTGCTGAGATCGAACTGAAACTCAATAACTCGGACGGTCGCTTTAATAGCGTACAGTTTGAGGGTGCGGAAATGTATGTTCGTATCGGTACAAAGAAATGGGATGCTCACCGTTGGGAGAACGCCGAATATCACTATGTACCCTTCGGCTACTTTACGGTGGACGAAGCACCCCGGAAACTCGAAATCATTACCCTTGCGGCTCTTGACCGTATGGTACTGTTCGATAAGCCCGTTGATATGAGTCTCCTGTCGTTCCCCATGACCGTTGCAACTCTGCTTGAACGCATTTGCGACATTTGCAATGTGACCTTAGGTATAGATCCTTACACTTTGCCGAATCACGCTTATGTGATACAGGAAGCACCTCTCACCGAGGATTTGACCTATCGGCAGTTGCTTTCTTGGGTGGCAGAACTTACAGGCACTTGCGGCTTTATTGATTGGGACGGACACCTCATTTTGAAGTGGTACACCGAGACCAATACTGTACTTGACCTCTCTGATCGTTTCAAGTCTGATTTGGACGAGAACGCCGTTGAGATTTCGGGAGTACAGGTTGTCACCGAAGAAGAGACTTACCTTGTCGGAGATGATGGGTACGCTTTCAATATTGAGGGAAACGAGCTTATTCAGCACGACTATCGTGCGGTAGCACAAGCCCTGTTTAATGTCCTCGGTGGCTTCTCTTATACTCCGTTTTCGGCAAGCGTGAAGCCGATGCCGCATTTGTACCCGCTCGATATTATCACCTTCAAAGATAAATTGGGTGAGGAACACACGACCATTATCACGGACTATACTTTTTCCCTCAATACGAGTACGGCTCTTGAAGGAAAAGGCGAAACGGCTACCAAGAGCGGATATGCTTCGGCAAATCCTCTTACGAAGAAAGAGTCTGCAATTATCAATAGTCTGCAAAAGGTACAGAATGAGACCTTAAATGACCGAGTACAGACCGCGCTTGCGTTCAACGAACTTATCTGTAACGCTATGGGATTGTACGAAACTCCCGTAACACAGTCGGACGGCTCTACGATATATTACCTTCACAACAAGCCTAACCTTGAAGAGAGCGAAACAATCTTCACAATGACGGCGCAAGGTATAGCGTGGACTACGACCGGGTGGAATGACGGAAGCCCCGTATGGGCTTATGGCGTTACGGCTGCGGGGGATGCGCTTTTCCGACTGCTCTCTGCGGAGGGTATTGAGGTGAGCAAGGTCGGCGAGGATTACAATATTGAGATTACTCCCTCGGCGTTCCGTATCTTTTACCGAAATATGCTCGTCACGAACATAGAAGCAGACGAAATGAATATCCCCAAAGCGTTCTTCACGACCTACGCTCAATGCGGTAGAGTTCGTCTGATCCCTTACACGCAGAGCGGGGTCGAGGTGGGAACGAACTTGGTATTTCTCGACTAAGGAGGTAAAGTCGAATGGCATTAAGTGGAACTTTCCAAAAATATCCTGTATCTCAGTTCGGTCTTTACTGTGAATGGTCGGGAGTACAAAGTCAGACGGATAATTATACAGATGTCACCTTAAAGGTGTATCTGCATTACTATACGATTGATGTAGGCGCAAGAAGTAACGCCATTATCAATATCAATGGCACTTCTGAAACATACTCCACCTCTGCGATAAAGGATATGGCTTCCACGAGTTGGAAGTATAAACTGCTCAAAGAAAAGACCGTTCGGGTCTATCACAACTCCAACGGAACAAAAACAGGGGTCACTTTAAGTGCAAGTTGGAGCTTTAATGGTACATATAGTGGTACTTATGTTGGCACTATTACGGCTTCAACTTCGGTTGATCTTAATACTATCGACCGTTCTTCTCCTACTGTATCTGCCGAAGCGACAGTTATTTCTTCGACAAGTATCAAGATTAAAGGTACTGCAAACAAGAACTGTAATAAATGGGAGTATTCGCTGAATAACGGCTCTTCTTGGACTCAGTATTCTACGACAAATGGTACGAGCGCAGAGAAAACTCTTACGGGTCTTACGAGCAGTAACTATACCCAAATCAAGATCAGAGCCACCCGGACGGACAACGGGGTAACGGGTACTTCCTCTGCGGTAAGTGCGGATATAACGCTCCCGACTATTTCCTTTACGGCAAGCAATATCACCGCAAACTCGGTATATATCAACGCTTCGTCCTCTGTTACGGCTGATATTTGGGAATACAGTATCAATAACGGCTCGTCTTGGACTCAGTTCTCCACTACGGCGGGAACGAGTGCGACCAAGACTATTACAGAGCTTACTCCGAACACGACCTATCAAATTAAAGTCCGTGCGAGAAAAAAGTCCAATGGTTTGTACGGTACTTCTGCGGCAACGAGTGTAAAGACTCTCGGCGCTACCGTTTTGAACTCCGTTAACGATCTTACCGTAGATGTCGCTTCTCCTTCCTTTAATATAAATTGGACGGTCTACGACAAGAACTATACTCATTCCTTGGCAATCAAGAACGGCTCGACAACGATTGTCACCATTACCGGGTTGACTGGAAGTGCGGGTACGAATAATAAGACGATCACGCTGACGGCAGCACAGAGAACTTCCATTCTAACTGCTATGTCGGCAGTTAAAGAATTATCTGTCTCCTATGTACTGACTACATATAGCGGATCTACACAAATCGGCACGAGTTCTACTGCTGCGGGGACGATTAAGACCACAAGCAATACCTCGAAGCCGACATTCACGGCATTTACCCATTTGGATAATAACAGTACAACTGTGGGTGTGACGGGAAACAATCAACTGTATGTGCAGTCGAAGTCCTCTTTACGGGTATCGTGTACTGCTGCTACCGCCAAGAATGGTGCGAGTATTGCCAAATACCGTGCCACCATCGGCGAAAAGAGCGTGGAGTCCACGACAACGACTATATCTTTCGGGGCTATCCCAGATGCAGGAAGTCTCGCATTGATTGTTACGGCAATCGACAGTAGAGGATATGAGACCTCAGTTTCTGCGGTGCTGACCGTAATCAGTTACGAGAACATCGTCATTGAATCTTACAGTATTCACCGAGAGAACAATGTAGAAAGCACTATTCGGTTGAGTTTTGAAGGAACGCTCTCTTCGGTCTCGGTTGACAATGTAGCCAAGAACGCATTTGTGAGAGCGAGGTATCGCTATAAACTTGCTACGGCAAGTTCCTACGGCTCTTATACTACAATAAGCGGTGTGTATAGTGACAGTTCCGGCTTCTCTTACGATAACGATGCGTGGCTCACGCTTTCGAGCGAGTATGCGTACAATGTGCAAATCGAAGTGTCAGACAAGCTCTCGACCTACACCGTCACCTTGTATGTGAATAAAGGGCAGCCGCTCGTATCTTTCCGGGCTGAAAAGGTTGGTATCAACACCAACAATCCGCAATCCGCTCTCGATGTCAACGGCAATATCCGAATGAACGGGTACGGTGTTATGGGATTTGTGGCGGCTCTCGACTCAGAGACAGACCTTAACGCTTATACGGATTACGGTGTATGGACACAGACTTTGAACGCATCTGCGAGTACAGATAGACATTACCCCGTCACGAAAGCAGGGTATCTCGAAGTCTTTACCAACCCGTCCGGCTATGTTCTGCAACGCTACACCGCCTATGACTGTACCGGAGTTTATATCCGATATGAGTATAACGGCTCGTGGAGTGCGTGGAAAACAATAACCTTGTCATAAGGAGGAAAACAATATGGCTCAAATCATTAAAGAGATTACGGTCGATGTCGCAAAGAAAAACCTGTTTCAAGCGATTGTCGCAAAGCAGAACGACAGTAATTCTCGTTTTCTGAAAGTCACGCTCTGTAATGAGGGTGTGAAGATCGAAGTACCGTCTACCGCAACGGCGATAATCAATGCGGAAAGAGCCGATGATACGGCTGCCGCCTATATGGGCGTAGTCAATGATGACGGCACGGTGACAGTACCGCTCACGAGTTGGATGCTTGGTCTTGACGATATTGTTCGGTGCAGTATCTCGATTATCGATTCCAACGAGCAAAAGTTGTCCTCGACCTCTTTCTCTATTGAGGTCGAAGCCGCAGAGTATTCCGACACGGACATTTCCGAGGACGAGAATTACGACATTCTTGTTCGTCTGATTTCCGATGTTTCGGATGTTAAACTCGCCTGTGAAACCGCAACTGCGGAAGCGACCTCTGCTACCACGGCTGCGGAACTTGCAACTACCTCGGCAAATGAAGCGGCGGTTGCCGCTACCAACGCTGCCGAGGAAGCACAGGAAATCGCTGACTACTACGGCTCTCCGCTCGTAGCAACTACCGCCGCCGCTATGACACAGACCAACCGTGTGTATGTTTACACCGGCTCGGAGAGTGGCTACACGGCGGGAAATTGGTATTACTACAACGGCTCGGCGTGGGTCAGCGGCGGTGTTTACAATAGTGCGACCATTGACGGCACTATTATCACCGACACCGATAACAGTACAAGTTATCGGATGCAATTCAGACTCGTAGGCGGGAAGCCCGTCATTGAGTATAACGAAGTTTAAGGAGGACAAGAAACATGAGTAACATTCTCAACATTCTTTCCGAAGAGACTTTCGCTGACAAGATGGACACCACAAATGCTCTTCTTGCGGCAATCGCTTCGGGAGACGGCGGTATCAAGTTCACAAGTTTCAGAGACTTGCAGAGACTCACCCGCCTTGGCTTGGCGAGTAAAGTGCTTGCCGTAGGAGATCAGATTGTGTGCGAAAGAGCTACCGCTACGACTGCCACAGTAGGAAACTCCGAGGGAAATCACGGCATTACCGCCGCAGCCGTTGACCGTGACATATTCCTTCATGCAATCGGCACTTCCCATAACGGGGACTTCGAGTTCTTTTGGGACGGTGCGGTTTGGCATTACGGCAATGAAGCGGTCGAACTTTCTACATACGGGATAACCGTGACCGGCACTCCTGCTCTCGGAGACGAAATCGTTGTTCACGAAACGGCGGCTTCTCTCGTGTGGGATGTTATCGGTATCGACTGCGACACCCCTGCGGATGCACAGTTTGAACATTCCGTCACGCTCGGTCTCCATGACTGCTTCGTAGAGTTGCAGTTTGATCCCCGTGAAGCCCTGTTCTACTTCGAGGAGGGTCTTGCGGCAGGAACTTACAACTTCACGGTCAAGGCGCACTCTTGGGTCAGCGGTGATGTGAACAAGACCTTCCAATTCACGCTGACACAGGCGATCCCGGCGAAGGGTCAACTCGTGTTACAGGTCGCCTACAATGTCACCATTGCAGGAAGCACCGCAAAGACCTATTCGAGTTCGACTTCCACTACGGAAATCGAGACTGTGACTATCACAGAAGGATCGGGTGGCACTTCTCTCGGAGATGTCAATAACGCTATCAGCGGTGGCACGAACTCCTTGCAGAGAGGTCTCCTCGGAAACAACCGTTACAGTCAGTCCGCTATGAGACAGTATCTCAATAGCAACGCCGCCGCAGGAAGCGTTTGGACTCCCAAGAATGTTTGGGATCGTGCGCCCTCTTGGGCTACCACTACTGCCGGTTTCCTTAACGGTATGGACGAGGATTTTCTCTCCGTTATCGGTGAAGTCACGAAGAGGACTGCTCTCAATACCGTCTCCGATGGCGGCGGGTATGAAGATACTATCGAAAAGTTCTTCCTGCTCTCCCGCTCTGAGGTGTACGGCGGTAACGAGGTGACAGGCGGCGAAGGTGCGGCTTATCCGTACTACTCCGACTACTCTGATCTCGGCTCTGCCGGAACGGGTAACGACAGTAACCGTATCAAATACAGAAGCGGCTCTGCTCAATATTGGTGGCTTCGTTCCCCGACCGCCGGTTATGCGTACCTTGTGCGTACTGTGCATCCCACAGGCTCTGTCAACAGCACCAGTGCCATCACCAGTTACGGGGTCGCCCCGGCTTGTTGTATCATCTAAAATCAAAAATCGCCCCGTTAGGGGCGTGAGGAGAAGCGTATGTCAGTAGTGAAGTCGAAACGGGGTGAGGGTCAACTGCTCGTTCTTTCCAAAGCAAACGAGTTGGCAACCTACACTATCAAAATTTGCTCGAACGAAAAGAACTTCCCGAAGCATTATCGTTGGTGCATTACAAGCAAAATTGTCGATGCCGCCGTAGATATAAGCAATAATGCGAATATGGCTAACTCTGTGTTCGTAAAGGACAGTTCCGACTTCGCTCTGCGGAAACAGTTTCAGACAAAGGCTCTCGCTTCAACATACGCCCTCCTCAATATGATGGATATATCATTCAGAACTTTCAGCGTTGAGAAAAGCCGTATGGAGTATTGGACGAAACTCGTTATCGAGGTACAGAATATGCTCCGTAATTGGCGCAAGGCTGATATTGAACGGTATAAAGAAATGGGTTAGCAGTTGTTAAGCTCGTTCCCCGAACGCCGGTAATGCGAACAATGTGCGTAATGTGAATACCACAGGCAATGTCAACAACAACAATGCCAACAACAGTAACGGGGTCGCCCCGGATTGTGAGTAACGCTCGTAATAAAGTAATCTGTACCTCAGACGAAATCAATGCACTCACACACAAGGAACTGCTATCCCAACCGTAATGGTGAAAACAGGAGTACCGATGCCGTCTACTTCCAACAGTAGGTACGGCTACCCACGGTAACGAAATCTTTATGAATATTCAATCCAAGGTAAAGGAAACGGTTTGTGACTTTGGAAATCTGTATAGGGCAATGTATAGGTGTAAACACAATGTTGGGTGGAAGGATAGCGTAGCAGGGTTTGTCAAGAACGGCTTGATAAACTGTGCGAAACTGCACGATCAACTTATGGATGAAACTTACGACATTAACAAATACACAATTTTCTTTGTTCACGAGCCGAAAGAGAGGAAGATTGTAAGCACCCGGATAAAGGATAGGGTCTTTCAACGAAGTCTCTGCGATAACTACTTGACCGCAGAAGTAAGTAAATCGTTCATTTACGATAACTGCGCCTGTCAAGAGAACAAAGGGACGAAGTTCGCACGGGAACGGCTAAAATGCCACTTGCAAAGGTATTACCGCAAGCACGGCACGAACGGTTATGTTCTGAAATGCGACCTCTCCAACTACTTCGGAAGCACCCGCCACGACATAGCCCTCGCAGCTATTCAAAAGCGAGTCGGTGATGAATGGGCGGTCTCTGAGGTGGAACGCATAATCCGCAGTTTTAATGACGGTGACGATCCCGAAGTCGGTATGGGACTTGGCTCACAGGTAACACAACTCGTAGAGTTGGCGGTACTCGATGACCTCGACCACTACATTAAAGAACAACTGCATATCAAGCACTATATCCGCTATATGGACGATTTTCTTCTTATCCACGAGGACAAGGGTTTTCTGATTGAATGTAGGAAGAAGATCGAGGAACGGCTTGCCAAGTTGGAATTGCACCTCTCGCAGAAGAAAACACAGGTGTTCCCGATAACGCAGCCAATCCGTTTCTTGGGTTTCAGTTTCCGACTTACTGAGACCGGCAAAGTTGTAATGAGGTTGCTCCCGGAGAAAATCTCGCACGAGCGCAGGAAACTACGGAAGTTGGTAGAACGGGCAAAAGCAGGGATTTTGACACGAGAGGAGGTAGATGCTTGCTTCACGAGTTGGAAAGCACACGCAGAGCAGGGAGACACCTACAACCTTATTCGCAAAATGACTACATTTTATCAAGAATTATGGAGGTAAGAAAAATGTTCAAGTTCAAAACACAGAAGGATCAGATGCTCGAAGAGCGCAAAAAGAGCGAAGCCCTCAACGCCCGGCAGGATAAAGTCGATGTTGCTTCCTCTATCGCTTTCGTCACCCTCGCAGAGACCGGGGCGATTGACGATGAAACCGCAACCGAACATACCGACCCGTTCAGCCCGTGGGCTGAGGGTATCGCCTACGAAGTCGGCAATATCCGCTCCTACGAGGGCGATTTGTACCGCTGCGTACAGGCGCACACCTCGCAGAGCGATTGGACTCCCGACAAAGTTCCCGCCCTGTGGACGAAGATCGGTGATCCTACCGTAGAGTTCCCGGAGTGGTCTCAGCCGGTCGGAGCGCACGATGCTTACAATAAGGGAGACAAGGTTTCCTTTAACGAGAAGCATTGGGAATCCACCATTGATAGCAATGTGTGGCAGCCCGGAGTTTACGGTTGGATCGAGGTGTAAAAGTGGTGACGGCGCACGAAATTATCGCTCTTGCAAGCGAAGTTCTTGCGCTCCTCGGCGTCATCGTCACGGGAATAGTCAGTATCTTAAAGGTCACGAACGGGCAGAAATGTCTCCTCCGTAGTGAGATGTTGAGAATCTATTATCACCACCAAGACTCCGGGGAGATAAGGCAATACGAATACGAGAACTTCGTAATGCTCTATGAAGCATATAAGAAACTCAAAGGCAACTCCTTCATAGATAAGGTCTATGAGGAGGTCAAAAAATGGAAAGTAATTACATAAGGAGGTAATACCTATGGCAACTGTTATGAAGAATACCGAGTTCGTAAGGCGACTCAAAGATGCGGCGACCAATCACAAGACCCTGTATGTTATGGGGTGCTTCGGTGCGCCGATGAACGCCAAGAACAAGGCACGGTACACGAGCAATCACGAATACAATAAAGACCCGAAAAGAACGGCTATGATTAACGCCGCTTCCGCAGACACCTTCGGTTTCGACTGCGTGTGCCTTATCAAAGGCATCCTGTGGGGTTGGTGCGCTGACAAGAACAGGGTTTACGGCGGTGCTTCCTATGCAAGCAACGGTGTTCCCGACCTCGGTGCGGACACGATGATTACAAAGTGTTCCGACCTCTCGACCGACTTTTCCAAAATCGTCCCCGGTGAAGCGGTGTGGATGAAGGGTCATATCGGCGTATATGTCGGTGACGGTCTCGCCGTTGAGTGTACGCCGAAGTGGGCGAACAGGGTGCAGATTACCGCTTGCAACCGTTCCGTTTCCGGCTACAACCGCCGTAATTGGACGAAGCACGGTAAACTCCCGTACATCGAGTATGTCGAGGAAACTCCTGCACCCGCTCCCGATCCTACTCCTCAGCCGCAGCCGACTCCCGCTACTTTCGTTTCCGGCGACCTCGTGAAGATCACGGGTACGAAGTATTATAGCGGGAAAACGATCCCTGCGTGGGTGAAAGCCAAGAAGTGGTATGTCCGCAGCGTGAGCGGTGCGAGAGTTGTCATCGACAAGAGCGAGGACGGCAAGAACGCAATTTGTTCTCCCGTCAACGCCGCCGACCTCGAACTCGTCAGCCGTGCAAGCGACCTTATCGACCGTCTCGCCCGTGAGGTCATCCGTGGTCTGTGGGGCAACGGCTCTGAGCGTAAGAGACGGCTCACGGCGGCAGGGTACGATTATCAAGCAGTTCAGAACAGGGTCAACGAATTGCTCAGATAAACAAACACACGAAAGGAGTACAACAATGAACAAGGAGAAATTCAAAAAGTGGATCAAGGCGGCGGGAATCCGTGCGCTGAAAACCGTAGCACAGACGGCGATTGCCACTATCGGCACTTCCGCTATTCTGTCGGAAGTAAATTGGGCGGTGGTCTGCTCGGCGGCAGCCTTGGCGGGTCTCCTGTCCCTGCTTACCTCGGTTGCGGGTCTCCCGGAAGTCAAGGACGAAACGGAGACTGAGTAACATAAAGTCCTCCTAAAAACGAAGCACCGGCAGGGTTATCCCTGTCGGTGTTTTGTCGTATGTCCGAACACTATTCCTCGAAAGAACAGAGAGTTCGGATTATACTCTAATGGTGGACCTGAAGGGATTCGAACCCACGACCTCTCGGATGCGAACCGAACGCTCTCCCAACTGAGCTACAGGCCCATGCCGTTTTGCCGAACCGCAGTGAAATTATAATCGGCAAGGCCGTTGTTGTCAAGACAACAAAAACACAACACGTGAGGTGTCAAGCCTTTATGTAATATTTTATAATATTATTTATATGCCGCCTTGCAAAATGCCATAGCCTGTGATATATTGACTGCGTTAGCCCGTGTTTTTGCATCGGTATTACAAACAGGGCTACACAAAATATTATTCTGTCACAGGCAGAAGGAGGATATATAATGGATAAATACGAATGCAATATTTGCGGCTACATTTATGACCCCGCAGAGGGCGACCCCGACAGCGGTATAGCCCCCGGCACCGCTTTTGAGGATATTCCGGACGACTGGGTATGCCCGCTTTGCGGCGTAGGCAAAGACGACTTTTCAAAAATCTGAACCGTTCCGCATAAAAAAGCAAAAGCCGTTGCGCCTACCGCTCAATGGCCGTATTTGCTTTTCTTAAGGTAAAAAGAAAGGAAACAAAATGGGAACAATTAAAATTACTGAAAACATCTGCTCCGTGGGTGTGCAAAACCCTACTCTGCGAGTTTTTGATATTATTATGCAGACGGAATTCGGCACCTCCTATAACGCTTATTTCGTAAAGGGGAGTCAGAAGACCGCCCTGATTGACGCCGTTCATCTTGATTTTTTTGACGAGTATCTGGAAAACATTTCCGGGCTTACCGATGTGAGCAAAATTGACTACCTTATTGTCAATCACACGGAACCCGACCACAGCGGCAGCATTAAAAAACTGATGGAATTAAATCCGGACATTACCGTTATTGCTTCCACAGCCGGTCAAAAGTTCCTTTCCGCCATAACGAACATGCAATTTAATGCCATGGTTGTCCGCGGGGGAGAAACGATAGATTTAGGCGGGCTGAGTTTGGAATTTATTTCCGCTCCCCTGCTCCATTGGCCGGATTCCATATTCACCTGGTGTCCGGAAGAAAAAGTCCTGTTCTCCTGTGATTTTCTCGGCGCTCACTACAGTGAACCCCGGATGTTTGACTATAAACTCACCTATCCCGAAGAATATGCCAAAGCTTTTAAAGAATATTTCGATGTTATCTTTTCTCCCTTCAAGCCCAACGTGAGGGCGGGGCTGGATAAAATCAGGGATTTGGACATCAGTTTAATCTGCACCAGCCACGGCCCCGTTTTGACAAAAGGTAACGGGCTTGAAAAAGCCAGGGAACTGTATCGCACCTGGAGCGCAATCCCGGTAAAAGACGGCGATAAAAGCGTTGTAATTCTCTATGTATCCGCCTACGGCTGTACTAAAAAGGTTGCCGAGGTTTTGGAGGAAGAATTGCGTGCAAAATACGGTTTTAACACCGAACTTGTTCACGTGTCGGATACCAACCTCGCCTGTATAAAATCAAAAATCGACAATGCCGACGGCATTCTTTTAGGTACCCCCACCATAAACAGAGATGCCCTTAAACCCATGTGGGAGGTAACCACCGTAATCGACGCCATTGCCAACAAAGGCAAGCCCGCCGGTGTATTCGGTTCCTTCGGTTGGAGCGGAGAAGGCGTGCCGATGCTTGTTGAGCGCCTGAAGGGGCTTAACCTCGATGTTGTCGGCGACGGTCTGCGTGTAAACTTTGTACCCGATGAAGACGAGATTTTACAGGTACGGGAATATGCAAAAGCTTTTGCGGAAAAGAGTAAAGCATGAAACGTTATGACTCTTTAATAATAGGGCATATAACGGTGGATTTCGACACCGACTGGCAGGGGAACAAAACAAAAATCGAAGGCGGTGCAGTCCTCTATTCTTCCGCCTCCGCTTTCGCTCTGGGTCACAAAGTTGCCGCCCTTACAAAGGTCGCCCCCAAAGATCTTGACCGCATGAAAGCCTTTACCCTGCCGCAGGAAGACATCTACCTCATTGAATCCGAGCGCTCCACGGATATGTCCAACACCTACCTGACTCCGGAAAAAGAGCGGAGAATCAGCGCCTGCACAAGCTGCGGCGACCCCTTCGGCATAGAGGATATCCCGGAGGGCCTGACTGCGAAGATTTATCATCTTGCGGGCCTTGTTGCCGGCGACTTTAATAACGATATGATTAAGCGGCTTGCCGGTAAGGGAAAGGTTGCCCTTGATGTTCAGGCCTGCCTGCGCAACCGGGCTGAAGACGGTTCCCTTTATTTTAAAGATTGGGCAGACAAAGAAGAGATGCTGCCTCTTATCGCCCTGCTCAAAACCGATGCCGCCGAGGCGGAGATTATGACGGGTCTGACCGACAGAAAAGCGGCGGCAAAACGCCTTTTTGACCTTGGCTCAAAGGAGATTATGATAACCCACAACACGGAAGTTCTTATTTTTGACGGAAAAGATTACTACACCTGTCCCATCCGTTCAAGAAACTTGAGCGGCAGAACCGGGCGGGGCGACACCACCTTTGCCGCCTACATAAACGAACGCCTGACCCGCTCCATAGAAGAAAGCCTTCTTTGGGCTACGGCCACGGTTTCCCTAAAAATGGAAACTCCCGGTCCCTTTAGAGGCAGCCGGGAAGATGTGAAAAAATATATTGATGAGTTCTACGGCGATGCCGTTCCGGTTAAAATAGAATCTCTTTAAGCGAAATAAAGGTAATATAATTAAAGCAAGCCGCCGAAATATCCCGGCGGCTTACTTTAATTTCGGTTTTTATTGGCTACAATATACCATCCAATTTATTCCTTTTTCCGAGGTTCAACCCGAACCAGATTATTGCCGAAGGCGTGGTGCATTGCAGCAGATAGCCGACAATCGACCTTAAAGCTCTGGGTCTGTTGCCGCTTATGGCCAAAATGGAATCCACCGGCTGGCAGAACAGACCGACTAAAGCGCCGAAAAAGTTTGAGGAAGATTGGTATTTGAAAGCATAAAGAATTACAAGGAGTATAAGCATAACAATACCGGGGAGTATAACATGGTACCACTTGACATCCTGAGTTTTAAAGAGGTGAAAACGGGCAGCGAGCAGTGCAAGCACAAAATACAAGGAGTAAAACACGAGCAGAATAAGCAAAACTGCGTACTTGTTTACAGAACCGAACATCCAGCCGCCGAAAATATAGAGCACGGCGCCTAATAATGTGTGGATAAGCAATGCAATTAAATTGTTGCGAACCATTGTATTCCCTCCCCGCTCTCAAAAACATCCGCGGAACGAAGACTTTCCGCTCCTGCGGAGTAACCGTTTTTTTATTCCTCTTCCGCTCTCGCCTTTGCGGCATCAATAATTTTTTGCACTTCGCCGGCGGGGGCTTCTTCATATCTGGCAAACTCCAGAGTAAAGTATCCGCGGCCCGCCGTTACCGAGCGCAGTACCGTTGCAAAGTCACCCATTTCAGCCATGGGAACTTCCGCCACCAACTCCTGGATTTTCGGCTCATCCGAGGGACCCATACCCAACACACGTCCGCGGCGTTTTGTAATATCGCCCATAATATCCCCTAAGTTGTCGTCTGGCATATAGGCTTTCAAGGTGCCCACGGGTTCCAAAATGGTGGGGGAAGCGTTGGGCATCGCCTCTTTAAAGGCAAGGGAAGCGGCGGTTTTAAAGGCAATTTCAGAGGAGTCAACAGGATGGTATGAACCGAAGTAAAGGGTTGCTTTCAGATTCACCATGGGGTAGCCCGCCAAAAAGCCTTTTGCCACACTTTCCCTCAAGCCTTTTTCAACTGCGGGGAAGTACTGTTTGGGAACTGCGCCGCCTACGATTTCTTCGCAGAATTCCAATTCTTCAGAGGTGCCGGGTTCAAAGCGGATATATACGTCGCCGAACTGTCCGTGACCGCCGGATTGTTTTTTGTGTCTGCCGTGGGCCTCAACGGTTTTCCTTATTGTTTCCCTGTAAGCTACAAGGGGAACTTCCAGATCGACTTCAACGCCGAACTTGTTTTTAAGCTTGCTTACAATAACATCCAAGTGCTGCTCGCCGAGTCCTGAAAGCACCTGTTCCCTTGTTTCGCTGTTGGTGCCGTAAGTTATGGTCGGGTCTTCTTCCACCAGTCTGGAAAGTCCGGTGGCAACCTTTTCTTCCTCACCTTTTTTGCGTACCTTAACCGCCATGGAAAGGTAGGGCGCCGGGAAACGAACCGGTTCAAGATTAATAACCTCTTTTGCATTGCAAAGGGTATCCCCGGTGTTCATACCCGAAAGTTTGGTTACAACCCCGATATCACCCGCAGGGATAACGCTTGCATCCTCCTGCTTGGAGCCGTGGAGAGTAATCATTTTACCCATGCGCTCACTTTCGCCGGTGCGTGCGTTGTATGCCGAAATGTCGGAGGTGATTTTGCCCGACACAACTTTGAAGAAAGACATTTTACCCACAAAGGGGTCAACAATTGTTTTAAAACAAATAGCGGCGAGGGGGCCGTTTTCGTCGCAGGTCAGCCCTTGCCCTTCAACGGACTTTTCACCGGCATAACGGGCGGCATCCGGAGCGCACAGAGCAAGGGTATCGAGCATTACGTCCACCCCGTCCATCTCGAGGCCGGCACAGGCGAATACCGGATAAATCTCACCGGCGGCTATACCTTTTGTTAAGCCCAACATCACTTCTTCGTGGGTGAAAGCTTCACCCTCAAAGAACTTCTCCATCAGCGAATCGTCAGCGGAAGCCACCGCTTCGTTGAATATTTCCCTCATCTCGTCAATTCTGCTGTCGGAAGGCATGGCAATTTCTTTGCCTTTGCCGTCTTTATACTCAAAGGCTTTATCAGAAGCAAAATCCACATAGGCCGTCACCTTTTCACCCTCCATATAGGGAACCACAACGGGACAGGCCTTGGACTCATGTTCTTCTTTTATAGCGTCAAAAGTCTTGTAAAAATCGGTATTCTCGGCATCGCAGCGGGTGACGGCAAACATCTTTGCCAGACCCCTGTCATTTGCGGCACGGTAAGCCTTGGATGCGCCCACATCGTAACCGGAACCGGCGCTGAGCACTATCAGCACGCTTTCCGCCGCACGTACGCCTTCACTCACTCCGCCGGCAAAGTCAAACAGGCCGGGAGTATCCAAAAGGTTAATTTTAATGCCCTTCCACACCAAAGGTGCTACCGCTGTGGAAACGGTGGCTCTGCGCCTTTTTTCTTCCGGATCGTAGTCGAGCATGGAAGTGCCTTCAGCTACCCTGCCGAGGCGATCGGAGGCCTTAGCCAAAAAAAGCATGGCTTCCGCCAAAGTTGTTTTCCCCCTGCCGCCGTGACCGGCCAGGGCAATGTTCCTGATATCCTTTGCGCTGTATGTGTTCAAAAAACTTCCTCCTTATACTTAGGCCGGCAACCGCAGGGGTCCGCCCGTAAAAAATTCTGCGCCTTTTATCCGTGAGATTGTAACATACACTGCGTTGCAATTCAATCTTTTTTAATTAGCCGTTCTTGATTTTAATCGGGGATAATGTATGATAATACTGTTGTTGTCTCTAAAAAACAGTTGAAAGGATTTTTCAAATGAAAACCGTTAAACCGAATGTGCTTGAGTACATGATGAGAGGGCTGAAAAAATATGCGATATCGGGCACGGTTGACATTCCCGTTTGGGAATCCGTCACGGGGATGTATTTGGGGGATGGTGAATACAGCAGAGACCCCGCACCTCCGGAAATTATGCGTTTAGGGGACAGATGGGAAGCCTCATATGACTGCGCCCGTTGGTTTAAAGCCACGGTCAAAATCCCCCCCGTACCTCCGGGGCAAGAACTTTATTTTGAGGCGGACTTCGGCGGGGAAGCCCTGGTTAAAATTAACGGAAAAATCACCGGCGCCGTGAGTTCCGGCTGGGTTAACCGGGACAGGATTTTTCTTGACACCTTTGAGGCGGGCGAAACGGCTGAAATCGAGATGGAGTACACCGTTGATTCGGGCAGTTTTTGCGACGATGCCATGGACGGCGCCAAAAGTGTTCTTTACACAATGAATAAAGCCCGACTTGTAATCGCGGACCCCGTTTGCGAAGCCTATCTTTTTGACACTCAAATCGTTTGGGAGGCTCTGGCAAATATAAGCGATGAGTATATAAAGGCACGGGTTTTTGAAGCCCTGGATGAATCCGTGCACAGGGTCGATTTTGATTTTGACGATGCCCGGGTTCGCCGCTCAATAGCCGAAGCCGCCGAAATTTTGCGGGAAAAGCTGGCAAAAATCCCCCACACGCCTCAGGCCCAAATCTATATGACCGGTCACAGTCATATTGACATAGCCTGGCTATGGCGGGTGCAGGAAACTCAGCGCAAGGCCGCCCGCACTTTTTCAAACAACCTTGCCCTTATGGACAGATACCCGGATTTTGTTTTTGCCCAAAGTCAGGCCATACTTTACGACACGGCAAAAAGGCTGTACCCTGAATTGTATGAGCGAATAAAGCAAAAGGTCGCCTCCGGTCAGTGGGACATTGAGGGCAATGTATGGGTTGAAGCGGATACCAACATCGCCTCGGGGGAGGCCCTTATACGCCAACTGCTTTACGGACGGGAGTTTTTTAAAAAAGAGTTCGGAGTAGTTTCGGATATTTACTGGCTGCCGGACTGCTTCGGTTTTTCCTGGGCCTTGCCGCAGATTATCAAGCGCAGCGGCATGAAGTATTTTATAACCTCCAAGCTTGCCGGACAGGACACCAACCGCTTCCCTCATACCACTTTCCGCTGGAAGGGCAACGACGGGTCTGAGGTTATCGCCCACATGCAGCGGATGACCTACGGCGGGGAATTTTCCCCCGCACAGCTTGTGCAGGCCGCAAAAGAAAACGATCAGAAAGATATTACCGATAAAGCCATGGGCATGTTCGGCTACGGCGACGGGGGCGGAGGCTGCACCTACGCCATGATGGAAAGGGGACGCAGGCTCAGAAATTTCCCCGGCCTGCCGGCAACAAAGATAGGGCACGCCTCGGAGTTTTTTGAAAACGTCAGCCGACATGCGGAAGACCTGCCCGTATACAATGACGAAATGTATTATGAAAATCATCGGGGCACCTACACCAGCCAGGCCTTCATAAAAAAATACAACCGCAAGGGGGAACTCCTCCTGACCCGTACGGAAATGGCCTGTGTTTTTGCCGGAGCGGCGGGCCACCTTTTCAGCACCGAAGCCTTGGAGGAAGCCTGGAAGCTGCTGCTAAAAAATCAGTTCCATGACATCTTACCGGGAACCTCCATTCACGAAGCCCATGAAGACTGCCATGAAGATTACAGCAGAATGACTGCACTTGGCGAAGTGGTAAAAGAGGGTGCAATAAAACATCTCAACACCAAAATCGCCGCCGAAGAAAACTCGGTTGTTGTTTGGAATTTTCTTTCTCACCCGGTCACGGCACCGGCCAAGGCGGTTTTTGAAAGCCCCTTTGAAGACCCTGCGGTTTTTGATGACGGCAAACAACTGCCCTGCACCGTTTTGTGCCGTGAGGAGGAGAAAATTTTGGTTTTCATGGCGGAAGACGTACCCGCCATGGGCTATAAAGTTTTCAAAATCGGCAAAAGACAAACTCTGCTGCCGACGGTTACCGCAAGTCCCCGCCTTTTGAAAAACGGTCTTTTGAAAGTTTCCCTTGACGAAGACGGAATAATAACCTCCATATTTGACAAGAAAAACGGCAGAGAAGTTTTGCGGGGACAGGGCAATCTGCTCACAATTTTCCAGGACAAATGCGTACATGAAACCGCCTGGAATTTGGAACTCAACTATCAAATAAAGTTTTGGGAACTTAAATCCGCCAAGAGCATTCGGGTAATGGAGTCCAATGAACTGCGGGGCATTATCCGCATTGAACGGGTTTTCAACAAATCAACAATTATACAGGATATTATTCTTTACACCGAAAGCGACCGTCTGGACTTTAAAACCTATGCCCAATGGTACGAAAGCGACAAGTTGTTAAAAGCCGCCTTTGATGTGGACATTCACAGCCGAAATGCGACCTTTGAAATTGCCCACGGAGCCCTTGAACGCCCCACCCATTGGAGTAATTCCTTTGATTTGGCAAGGTTTGAACAATGCGGTCACAAATGGGCCGACCTTTCCGAAGGGGATTACGGAGTAAGTCTGCTGAATGACTGCAAATACGGCTATGATATTAAGGACAATGTTATGCGCCTTTCTCTGCTTCGTGCCCCCACATGCCCGGACCGCACCGCAGACCAGGGCACACACCGCTTTACCTACAGCCTCTATCCCCATAAGGGCGGTTGGCGGGAGGGCGGCTCCGTGCAAAAAGCCTTTGAACTGAACCTGCCGCTTGAAGCTTTCATTCTGCAGAAACAGGAAGGCCCTCTGCCCGGAAAGCTGAGCTTTTTGAGTGCGGACGTGCCCAATGTGATAATCGACACCGTAAAACCCGCTCAAAACGGAGACGGAATCATCCTGCGGGTTTATGAATCCAGTCAGTGCCGCGGTAAAGTCAATATCAGCAGCGTACTTCCCTTTGAACGGGTAACCGAATGCAACCTGATGGAGGAAAATGAACGGGATATCCCGACAAAAGGCAAGAGCTTCGCCTTTGACATAAAACCCTTCGAGGTGAAAACCTTCCGCCTGCGCTGAGTGAGAAAAACGCCGCTCCGAAAAAGGAGCGGTATTTTTTACCCGAATAATTTGTTTGCCAAAATCTTGACAGAATCTTTGTGCTAAGATATAATTTATTCGGATTTATTCTTTTAATTACGTATTTAATATATCAAAAGGAGGGGCACTTGCCATGACTTATATGGATTATGTTGAAACGCAGATACGACGTTACGGTTTTGGCATTCCAATATATACAAATAAGCTTGCAGAAAACACGGCAACCGAGTTTCATCTTTCCGACAAAGATGCATCTGCCGCTGTTTCGGTTGCAATAAAGCGTATTATGGACAACAAAAACGTTCCTGAACTCCGCTTTTTTCAAAAAGGAATTTACTACAGGACAAAAGCAACACCATTCGGCGAAACAGGCATTAATTTTGAAACTTTAATAGCGGACAAATATCTTGTTGAAGACAACGGGTACGAAACCGGTTATGCCCTTTTATATCGCATGGGGTTAACCACACAAATTCCCGCAGATAGAGTAATCGCCACAAACAGAGCAAAGGATTGTATTCGTAAGGATAAAACACTCGGAGTGTTCATCCGTCCCCCAAAAATAAAAATCAACGCTAAAAACAGGCACTACCTACAGACACTGGACGCAATAGAACTGGTAGACAAAGCTCCTATTGATGCGGAACGCCCATATGCATTGATAGCCGACCATATTCAAAACAACAAATTGAAATACGTAAAACTTCTCTCCCTTGCAGGGAAGCACTACAATCAAAACACCGTGCTTACGCTGGCGCGAATTGCCGGAGCAAGGAGTTGGCAATGAAATTACATTTGGACACAGATGCATTTCGTGTATTGATTGAAGATATCCACAACAAGACGGGATATCGCTCAGATGTGCTTGAAAAAGATTATTATGTGCTACTCATATTAAGAGAACTGGCAGATAAGCAGTCTGCCGGTCTTCCGGCTTATTTCAAAGGAGGAACTGCACTTTATAAAGCTCTAAAAACAACAAACCGTTTTTCGGAAGATGTTGACCTTTCTGTAGACACCCGTAAATGTAGCCGGTCACAAAATGACAAAAGGCTGGAGGCAGCAACTAAAAAGTACAGTTCCCTGACAAGACTCCCTTCCGAAGGCAAAACAAATCGCAGTGAAGTAATCTCCGTATACAAATACGACCCGCTTACCGTTTTTGATGCTGATGACGCATTGCAGCGTTTTGGACGTTTAAAAATCGAAGCAACATCTTTTACAATAAGTGAGCCTGTTGAGAATTTGGAAATCGCTCCGATAATTTATGATTTGGCGACATCAAAGCAAAAGATAATTCTTCAGTCGCAGTACGCTGTAATGCCTTTTTTAATTCGGACGATAACATTGGAGCGCATTTTCATTGATAAACTGTTTGCCGCTGAAAGTTATGTAAGAAAATCGGAAAATACACACAAAGCATTTGAGGCAGCAAAACACATTTATGACCTTGCCGTAATGGAAAAACACCCAAAGATAATCTCTCTTTTGTCCGATGTTCAAAAAATGAAGGAACTGCTGGACATCCGTATGAGTGAGGAAAAAGAACGCTTGGACGGCATCCCTTATGTGAATCCTTATGAATTCAACTTCTTTACAGAAGCGGCAGAGAATGCATCTGTTCAGTATGCCTACTCTACAATGCAGAGACAGTACGTTTTCAGAGTACAGGACAGGATTGAATTTGAAGCAGCATGCAAAAATTTAAAAGAATTACAGGCAAAACTTTTAGAGAACTCGGCGTGGAGGTTATATCTGCAATAAATTTTCAGAAAAACTTGTGAATAATTCAGAATAATCATTTCAGCCGCACACAAAACCCTTTTGCAAACAGCCCCCGCCTTTCGGCGGGGGGCTGTTAATATTAATCGCTGTCCTCAGTAGGTAAATGTGTAGTTTGCGTCATAAGTGCTTGTAATATCGGCATCAATTTTTATAAGACCGTATCTAACCTTGCAAGCCATATCAACCGGCGTTTTTACATCAAGCTTGGTCAACAGACCTTGGGCATTGAAGACCGCCTCGATTTTGCATTCGGTGTAATTGACGTCGGCATTTTCAAGCACGAAAGGTTTAAGGTCTTCCGCCGTAAGTTCGATTGTATCCATACACTTTGACACATACTTCGGTTTTGCGCTAAGCGCATCGGCTCCGGAAACCAAGTCATCCTTCATAACAATTGTAATCCTGCAGCCGTCGCCGACCGCTTCACATGTCACATACTTTATACCGTTGTCACCGGTGGAGCTAAGCACACTCAAAGCCAGGCTTTGGTAGCGGGGCAGCCATTCGGAAAGGTTTACATTATCCCTGTCGGACTTGCCGTTCGTAAATGTATATGTCGGTCTTTGCTGGTAGTCGTTAATCATAAACTTCTCGGCATAATCTCTTACGCCCTGTCCGCCGGTGATGTTTACAATAGATGAAGTTGTGCCGCTTCTTTTTTTGACGGTTACTTTACCCTTATAAACCTTCATTGCGTTGCCGTAACGGTTATAGAACCTGATTATCTCCTGTTGGCTGCCGCTTATCGGCAAAACCACTTCCGATGTTCCGGGATCTTCTTCGGTGGTCTCCTCCGCAACGGTGGTTGCTTCCGTGGGGTTCGTCGGGTCTGTAGGGTCGTCCCGCAGACCGGGGAACAGCAACACTAAAAATGCCATAAATGCGATTGCGAGGTTTCTGAAAAACGTTAAAATTTTAGCAAACATAAAAACAGTCCTTTCTTAAACAATATCGCTTAACCTCTGCAAAACTTGAGCTATTATCGTACCTTGCAAAGATTATAGGTTCCGATTAATACGTAAAGTCGTAGGCTTCGTAATACATTTTAAGCACGGCGGTACCTTCGGCTTCACCGAATAACGCAATGTCGCCTTTCATATCAAGAAAGGCGTACATGTACTGGTAAACGGATACAACCTGATTGTTCTTCGGGTTATAAACCACGGTGCTGGTGCAACCGCTGTAATACAAATCGTATTCAGCCGATTTTACAACACTTTTAACTAATTTGCTTGTTTGCAGTTCTTTATCAACATCACTTTTTGCAAGAGGTGAGAATACGGCTCCAATATTGCTGGGAGCTTTGTCCCCCGAACGCCAGATTTCGGGGTTCTTTTCGTCCTTGAGCATAAGGACGATCTTATAATTGCCGTTGGGAAGTACGGTGCAGTTTGCAGACTTTAGGGCATTAACATCCGTGAGCATACAGCCCTTTTCCGCCCATTTTACCGGAAGCTCCTCCTTACTGAGATTGCTTCCCTTAGCCGCCACCATGGGATTTTTTCTCGCCTTTTCTTCCGTTGTCATGTACCTGTTCGCAATAGGCAAAAGTCTGCCCACCAAACCGCCGATGTTTATATCTTCCTCCGGCAGAATCTGATGCTCAATCTTTTTATAGCCGGGTCTGTCCTTCTTTGCCTGATTCATTACTGCGGTATAAGCGGCAAGAATCTGCGCATCACCGACGGGAAGACCCGCAGGAGCGGCTACCGTGGTTGCAGTTGTGTCTTCCTGCTCAGCCGCCGAGGCAGTTTCACTTTCGGAGGTTTCTTGCGGGATTGTTGTTTCCCCCTCCTGAATGGCGGTTTCGCCGGGATTAACGGCAGTATCCTGCAAAGTGGTCGTAGCGGGTTCATCTTCTTTTTTACCACAGGCCCCGAGGGAAAGCACAATGGACAGAGCAAGAATCAGCGCCAACATTTTACCTGTTTTACTTTTCATAGTTTTTCTCCTTTCAGAAACAAAATGATGATACACCGGTTCCTGTAGGATATTATTATACAACAATCCATGTCCGATTTCAGCCTTTATTTTTTAGCCTTCAAATAAAGCCCCCCCGCCTTTCGGCGGGGGGCTTTGTGTATAGTCCTATTACTTAGTACTTGAATGTATAGTTGCCTTTGTAGGTGCCTACGACATCGGCGTTAATTCCGAGAGCTTTGTACTTCAATTTGCCGGTGATGTTTGCCGGGGTTGTAACATCAAGTTTGGTCAAAAGCCCTTCAGCATTAAACACGGCTTCAATTTTACAGCCGGTATAGTTAACATTAGCGTTTTCAAGCACAAAAGGCTCGAGGTCTTTTGCCGAAAGATTAAGCGTATCCATACACTTTGATACATACTTCGGCTTTGCGCTGAGAGCATCGGCGCCTGCAACCGAGTCATCATTCATGACAATGGTAATTTTGCAACCGTTACCGCTTGCAACACATGTAGCGGACTGTACACCGTTGCTGCCGGTGGGGCTAATTTCGCTCATCTTGGGGCTGTAGTCACGGGGTAGCCATGAGGAAAGGGTTCTGTTATCCCTGTCGGATTTGCCGTTTGTAAAAGTATAAGTCGGTCTGTCCTGATAGTCGTTGGGGAGCATTTTTAAAGCTAATCCTTCAACAATCTTACCGCCTGTGATTTTTTTAATAGTTGAAGTCGTGCCGCTTTTCTTTGTGACCGTTACCTTGCCCTTATAAGCCTTCATTGCGTTGCCGTATTTGTTATAAAATTCAATTACCTGCTGTTTGCTGCCGCCAATCGGGAAAACGACTGCCGCCGGAGCATCGGTTACGCCTTCAACGGTTGTACCTTCGGCGGTGGTGTCCCCTTCAGCGGTGGTGTCGGTATCTTCGCTTTGGGTTGTATCCCCCTCGACGGTGGTATCTCCCTCAATAGTGGTGTCCCCTTCAGCGGTGGTGTCGGTATCTTCGCCTTGGATAGTAGTGGTTTCGTCACCCGTCGTGGTAGTTTCGCCGTCATTGTCTTTACAGGCCGCAAAAGTGAACACGAAGACAAAAACGAGCATAAGTGCCAAAATTCTTTTAACAGTTTTTTTCACAAAAATTCTCCTTTCATTTTTTAACTATTACGCTGTCCTTGCGTACAGCAAAATACTACTATTATCCGCCGTCTTTGTCAAGCAAAAGCCAAGGCTAACGTATCTTCTTGATTGCGGCTATCAGCACTGCCAGAGCGGCCGACGCACCCTGTAAGGCTATAACAAAGCCGGCATCCGCCTTGCCGGCAGCGGAAGTTAAAGCCAAAACTATTATAAGAGCCAAATTAAACCCCACACCCGCAACCTGCGCAATCTGAGCCGCCCTCACTCTAAAAGAAAGGCTCGTACAGGCGGCGACGGTTCTTACAAGGCTGTAGGGGCTTCCGTTGTGGAGAACCCGGGCAGGAGCCTGTTTTGTCCGCCGCTCCCGTATTCTTTTAAACATTCTGCCGGCAATCGCACCTATCACTTTTACCTTTTGGGTCGGCAATTTGAAGTGTTCAACAATCAGTTCCTCTGTAATATTCGGGTCATTGGCACGCAAAAGCAACTGGATCCCGTTTTCGTTAATAGTTTTAAGGTAGGGCATCAGGCTTTCATCGGCAACATAGGTTACCGAAAACATTATTGAAAGTTTCCCTTCAATGGCCAAATAAAAAAGCTTTCTGCCTTTTACTTTGTACTTGTCCTCGTCGCTTTTTGACGGTACCGGAACGCTGTGGTTTATCAAAAATGTTCGGTTGCCCAAAAGAACCGAATGGTAATTTTCAATTGTTCCGGACATACCCTGTCTGTCCTCATATACAAAAGAGCGAACAGCGGGAACCAAATCTATGTTCCCCTCAACAATTTTTGCAAAGGCTTCCGCCAGAGGACCCTCCGACTTTAATACCAAAGCGATGGCATAAAGCAGAGCAAGGTCCAGACGGATGTTCCCGTGTTCGAATATACCGTTCATTTCACAGCGGGAACGGTCAAAAATTTCGGCGCTGTCCATAACAAGGGCATTGGATTTTGCCACATCTTCAGCCGCTTTAAGGCTTATAATCATGGAGCCGGTTTCATTAAGTTGCCTGTTTGCCCGGCGCAGAGCCACATTTGCAGCCAAGAGGGAGCCTGCGGGAATGCCCAAACACGCGGCGGCGGAAAAGACGGAAAATCCCAACACCGCATCCTTGCCTATTGCACCGGCCAGCAAGCCCGCAAACAGACTTACCCCGGCCGTTATGGGGAAGAGGATACGGCAAAATCTTTCCGCCGGCCCCGCTTCGGAAACACCTTCTATAAAATCGGAGGGAAAATCGATTTTTTTGGAATAGAGCGCTGAAGGATCACTCATAAAAGTTCCCCGGCACAGTTCAAAAGCCTCATTCGGGTCCTCTATTTCGGCCACCGCATGGAGGTCTTGAGACCAATCGTATGCACAAAAACGGAAGTTGCCCTTTGCGGTATCCCAACCGGCACTGCGGGCAAGGTAGTTTAACATCATAGCAAAAATAACCGCCGCCGTGTATATCGGCACGGACCTTTCAGGGGCGGGGAGGAAAAATCTTGTGATAATCTGAACCGCATTAACCGTAACGGCAAAAGAAATTGCCGAATCACAGTTGGGATTCAGGCGGAATATTCCGCGGAAACCGGAAATAATGCTTGACATGCCGAAAAATGAAGCTGTCAAAAGCACCAGCAGATGGGCAAGCAAAATCGGCGTGCCCTCAAGGGCAAGCAGGACCTTGCTTACACTGTTTTCAAGCATTGAGGGCAGGGCATTGAGGAACAATGCCGCCAGTCCTGTCAGCGCAAGAGCCGTTACGGTTAACAGAGATTGCCTTTTTCGGGACTCAATATATTTATACACCCGGTTTTTTTGGTCAGGGTGCCTGTATTCAAAGTCTTTCTTTTTTTCCTTAGGAATTTCCTCTACACTTTCATCTTCCGAGGCTTCATACTGTTCGTCTTCAAGGCTTTCTTCGTTCTCGTCTTCACCGCTCTGGGCGGCCTTTACCAAACGCACAAAATTTTTCGCTTTTTCGGAACGCTTTTGCGCCAGCTCTTTTTCCGCATCTTCCGGCCTCAACCTTTCACGGGGAGGTTCGCCAATCTCAAACCCCCTTAAAACAATCTGACCGTCTAAAATGTCATCCGCCTGTTTTTCAACACCCGCAGATTGTCCGTGCGCACCGGCGACGATGGTCTTTTCTTGTGCAAGGCGGTCTTCCTCCAAGGCTACCTCAGCAGGTAAAATTGTCGGGAGCGGCTCCAGATCGGAGGTCCCCGAGGGGACACCCTTTTTTAAAACTATTCCGGGTCTTTCTATTAAGTCTACTTCTCCGGGAATTTCATGCTCATCCGTTCTTTCCAATACCGGATTTCTGAAAAAACGCTCACGCAACGTGGCACCGTTTAAATCATTCGGAAAAGAAATTGTCTGCGCTTCTTCTGTTGCCGCAGGTAAAAGCGGCTCTTCCGCCACCGAATCTTCCTTTACGGGTTCTTCTTCCGGCTCGGTTGAAGGCTCGGGCGGCAAAACTTCTTCCGGCACCTCATAAGCCTTCGGGTCCGAATAAATATCATAATCCCCCGACGTACCGCTCACGGCGGCACCGGTATTCTTTGCGCCTTCGCCGGCTTTCATCGCCTTTACTTGCGCAAGTATTTGATCAATGCTCAAATCGTCTTCCGGCAATATCGGCTTGTCGGTGCTCATTGACTCACACTCCAAACACTTGATTAAAGACTCTCGGAGGCTGCCGCCGCTTCCCTCCGGCGTAAAATCTCAAACATTAATATCCCGGCGGCGACCGATGCGTTAAGAGAGTTCAATTTGCCCTTCATGGGCAAAGAAATAATTACATCGCATTTTTCTTTAACCAGACGGCTCAGGCCGAAGCCCTCCGAACCTATTACCAAACCTGCAGGGCCCGTTAAGTCCGCCGCGGCGCTGTCTTCACCGTCCGAATCCGCTCCGAAAATCCACAGCCCCCGCTTTTTAAAATCTTCCAAAGCGGCGGGAATATTTGCAACACGGGCCACGGGCACATATTCCACCGCCCCGGCGGAGGCTTTGCCCACGGCGTAACTTAAAGAAGCGGACCGCCTTTTGGGCACCACAATACCGTGGACACCGGCGGCTTCCGCAGTACGGATAATCGCACCTAAATTGTGAGGGTCTTCAAGTTCATCACAGATAACTATAAAGGGGTCTTCACCCCTTTCTTCGGCAAGGGCAAAAATATCATCAATCTGCGCATAGTCACGGACCGCCGCATATGCCACAATGCCCTGATGGCCGGCATGGCCGCAGAGAAAGTCCAATTTTCGGGAATCCGCCTGTTTAACAACAATGCCGCGCTCGCGGCACATACCGATAATTTTACCCAGACTGCCGCTGCGCTCACCGCGAGCAACTAAAATACTGTCCACAGCCCGTCCGCTTCGCAGGGCTTCCGTTACTGCGTTTCTGCCGATAATCAAATCTTGTTTTTCTTCCATGGGCAGCAGTTTTCCTTTCAAAAAGAAAGCCGGTTAATGTTGTAACGGCTATCCCCGGATAATTATAGCATAAACCCCGCAATAATATATATGTATAGAATATAATTTTTTATTTTTTACTTTCTTTTCCGGCAAAATCTCGGCTAAAACAAGTTCACCGCCAATTTTATAAGGCAGATAACGGCATACAGCACGGGAATATGGATAACATAAACCGCCAAAGCCCTCCTGCCCAATGCGGCAAGGGGTTTTATACGAACACGGTAAACGCTGTCGGGGAGTTCGGTGTTCTTTATAATGCCGCCGAAGCAGGTGCCGGCAAAGAACATAAAGATTTTCGGGAAGACGGGAAAATAGTCGGCGGAAGCAAAGTCTTCGGTAATAATCCCAAAAGGGAAAAGGTAGGGAAGTTCATACAGCTCAGGCGGCAATTCAAGTATAAATGCCGGCGGAATCCCCAAATAGCCCTCTCCTATGCCCGCCGTCAGTATATAGAACAGCACACAAAGCCCTATCCCCAAAACGGGCGGTATTTTGCTAATCAACGGGCGGAGAAAAGAAAAAAGCAGTATGGAAACGGAAAGCAAATGCAGTACACCGAAGTAAATGCCGAAACCGTCCATTCCTACAAGCGGGAGTAAAAGTGCGGTAACCAAGGTAATGCCGAGGGCAACCGCCAGAAGTTTTAATCCCCTGCGGAGATTGCTGCGGGAAAATGCAGAAGAAATCCCCGCCACTATAATAAAGATACCCGAAAGAGGTTTAACCGGCATAAAAGAATAAAAAAGTTTTTCGGTGACGGGCAGGGCAAAAATGACGTCGCAAAGGTAAAGCGTATGGTAAATCAACATGATAACAACCGCAAAACCCCGCAGTTCATCAATAAGGCCGATTCTTTTTTTTGCTCCTGTTTTTTGTTCTTCCACAGAGCGATTCCTCACAACTGAATGAAAACTTTTTTCTTTTTTTCATTCTATCATAAGCGGGCAGTTTTGCAAGGGCAAACGGAGCATCCTCTTCCCTTGACAGTGTAAATACTCAAAGGCTATAATTGCAGCGGTTAAGAACTTAACCGATTAACATGGAAAGGATAATCTGCCGTGAAAAATGTTTATGAAAATCCCCTTGTTTCCCGTTATGCGGGGCCGGAGATGCTGCATCTGTTTTCACCGGACTTTAAGTTCAGAACCTGGCGGCGGCTTTGGACCGCCCTGGCGGAAAGCGAAATGGAGTTGGGGCTTGCCATCACCCCCGCACAAGTGGAAGAATTGCGGGCAAACATTGATAACATTGACTACGAACTTGCCGCCGCAAGGGAAAAAGAGGTTCGCCACGACGTTATGGCCCATGTGTTCGCCTACGGCGAATGCTGCCCTTCGGCAAAACCAATAATTCATCTTGGGGCTACCTCATGCTTTGTGGGGGACAATACCGATATTATCATTATGACCGAAGCCCTGCGGCTTTTACTTAAAAAGATTGTGAACCTCCTGGATGTACTGTCCCGCTTTGCTGTTAAATATAAAGACCTGCCCTGCCTGGCGTTCACTCACTACCAACCCGCTCAGCCCACCACCGTGGGCAAAAGGGCGGCTCTGTGGCTGGCGGATTTGCTTATGGATTTAAACGCCTTGGAGTATGAACTTTCCCAATTACGGCTTTTAGGTTCCAAGGGCACTACGGGTACCCAGGCGAGTTTTATGGAACTTTTTGAAGGCGATGAAGAAAAGGTCAAGGCGCTGGACCAAAAGATAGCGGAAAAAATGGGCTATTCTTCCTGTTACCCCGTCTCGGGGCAGACCTATTCCCGCAAGGTGGACTCCCGGGTGCTTTATGTTCTTTCCGGCATTGCCCAGTCAGCCGCAAAGTTTTCCAACGATTTACGCCTGCTCCAAAATCTTAAAGAAATTGAGGAACCTTTTGAAAAAGGTCAGATAGGCTCTTCCGCCATGGCATACAAACGCAACCCCATGCGCAGTGAACGCATAGCCTCTTTGGCACGCTATGTCATATGCGAGGCGAACAACCCCGCTCTCACGGCGGCAACACAGTGGTTTGAGCGCACCCTTGACGACTCCGCAAACAAACGCCTGAGTGTAGCCCAGGCCTTTTTAGCAGCGGATGCCATACTTGACCTTTATATAAATGTGGCGGACGGTCTGGTCGTCTATCCGAAAATGATTGAAAAGCATCTGCTTGCGGAACTGCCCTTTATGGCTACCGAGAATATCCTTATGGCGGCGGTAAAACGGGGCGGCGACCGCCAGGAGCTGCATGAAAAAATACGCACTCACTCCATTGCCGCAGGCAAACTTGTAAAAGAAGAGGGCGCCAAGAACGACCTGCCCGAAAGGCTTGCCGCCGACGGGGCTTTCGGCCTGAGCCTTGAAGAGATTGAAAACCTGCTTGACCCCGCCGCTTTTGTCGGCAGGGCGCCGGCACAGACTCAGGAGTTTATAGATAACGATATCCGTCCGGTGCTGGAAAAATACGCCCACCTGTTGGGGCTGACGGTGGACATAAAAGTATGACAAAAGAAAAAGGCTTTTTTGAAAGCTTATGGAGAATCCTTGAAAACAACCGGCTGTATAAAAAGCTGATTACCTACCGCTTTTTCAGCCGTTTGTTAAACCGTGAAACTATAACTTATATTTTCTTCGGCTTTGTCACCACCGTGCTGGGCTTCGCCTGTTTTGCGGGCTTCCTCTGGATTTTTGAACATTTCGGTATTTTAGGCGAAGAATCTCCGCGGCTTACCGAGTTGCTTAAAGAACATAAATGGCTGGGCTTTGTACCGGATTTTTCTTCTTCATTGCGTGTGTTGGTTGCCAATATCGCCGCTGCGGTACCTGCAGTACTTTTTTCTTTTGTTGCGAACAAGATTTTTGTGTTTAAAAGCAAAAGCCGGAATCTTCAGCTTGTAACCAGAGAATTTATCGGTTTTATCGCTTCCCGGCTCTTTTCCGTCTTTGCGGAAACAATTATTTTAGTTGTTGTCGTGGGCTTTTTTCAAACCCGTGAACTCTATGCCAAGGTTTTATCCACGGTTGTTGTGGTAGTGCTGAACTACTTTATGAGCAAACTCCTGTTTTCAACCCGTAAAGAAAAACCTGCCGATTCCTGACAAACTAATAATGTGTTGATGCTTAAAAACCGCAGGCGAAGATTCCTCACCTGCGGTTTTTGTTATGCTTCATTTTTTCGTTGTTTCAGACAATCCTAAAGCGGAAAATTGTTATTTAATAACAGGAACAGGCAAATCTTCCGGCAAACCGAAGTATTTTACAAGCGCCTCTTTGACCGCTTCATCACCGTCAAGAACAATTTTGTGCTTGCCGTTTTCGTCCCAATAGGAAAGCTTGTTTTCGTTGAGGGCGTTCTTACCGCCGTATTCGGTTAAAACTGCGATCATATAGCCCTTTGTAAAAGGGGAATCCGGATGCTTTTCGCAATAGAAAGAGGGCATAACAAAGTCAATATCAAGCTGCGGCTCGTCGGTAAAAGAGAACAGTCTGTCCCAAACCCCGTCTATGCATTGGTGAATTACCGTGCCTAAAAAGTCGTCTTTATCCACACGGTAAATCTCCCCGCCTATTTTTTGCTCTTCGGCCGTTTCCAGATTAACCGGGAAAATCGGGCTTATTATTCCAACTCCGGCATCACATAAAAACAGGCCGTCATCGCAATTCACTTTTAGCACCCTGTGACGGCGCATAGGTATCTCTTTTTCGTTTTTCAAAAACCTTGCCATACAGTGGACAACATCAAAACCCAGGGCGCTCAACAGGGCGCCCAAGGCTCCGTTCAGTTCAAAGCAGTAGCCGCCGCGTCCCCGCAGCACAATTTTTTCATATAAGCTCTCCCTGTCCATTTTCAGGGGAATATCCGCCAAAATGTCCAGGTTTTCATAGGGTACTTTTAAAAGATGGGCCTTTTGCAGGGCACACAGGGCGGCATAGTCAAGTTTTTCAATATCCTTCAGCCCTAATCTGTTCAGATAGCGGAATGCATCCATTTGTATTCTCCTTTTCTTTTCGGTTTTAAAAAAGTTCGAAACCCGCACACGGTGTTTCGAACTCTATTTTAACATATTCAGGCAAGGAGGCGTTACCGAACATCAAGACTTTCCAAATAGCTTCTCAATTCTTCCATAAAAGATGCCTGTAATTCGGAAATGTCTTCCCTTTGCAGGCGGCCCGTTTGAATATCCTGCTCCGACGAAACGGAATTATCACTAAGGTACGCTCTGTTAAACCTGAGCAGCTGCCCCTCACATTGTGCGGCAACGGTTTCAAGTATACGATACATGTTCTTGGGCATAAAGGGAGCATTGCGCATAAACACTTTGTTTGCCTCCCCATGGCTTTCGGCGGCTTTTTCAGCACGGAGGGTTAACTCCTCCTCATCTCCCTATTTCGGCGGAGCGGACACTCCGTTGGGGAAGAGGGCGGCGGCGCTTCCGGTCATGGTCAAAAGAGCCTCCGATATATCCTGAAACATTTTAAACTCAGCATCAAACCTTATTTTGCTGACATAGTTTTTATTTTCCTCTGAACGGGGTTCTTCTTCCGGCTTTTTCAGTTCAAAGCCCGACAGGTCAATTTCATACTCAAAGGTTTGGCAGTTAAAATTGTTGTCCAGACTGACTGTAAAGGACATGGGAAAACTGTCGCAAGATGTGGAAAACCCCTGCTCCTCATCTTCCGAAATACGGTAGCGAAGCGAAATATAAAGCTTAGCCAAACCGGAAACGCTTATGTTCGCACTTTCCAGGGTCGCGGATAAGATATCGTTTACTTTAACACCGCAGACGGAAACATCCCCCGGCAGTTCTTGCAGTTCCGGCAAAAGAGTAGTAGTTGAAAGGTAGCTGAACAAAATATCATCGAGTTCATCAAAGTGAATCTGTCTTTCTTCCGGAAGAGTAATTTCGACAACAACGGGCTTGGCATCCACACTTTCGCAAATGGAGTTCAGCAGGGCATCCCTTTCTTCGGGATGTTCCTGCCCTTCCTCCAGGCGAAAATCATAGATTTGCTTCTCGCTGCCGTTTTCGGCATACAAATCCGCCGTGAAGAATTCTCCTTTGAAAAAGATTTTCTTTTTCAACCGAACGTCGAATCCTTCTTTTCGCAACTCGTCCATTTGCTGCAACACGGTTGCAACATAATAGCTTTTATTAAGATAGCTGTCACTAAGCTTCAAAAACAAAACTCCTCAAGTGTAAACTGAAATATTCGCCAAAACTCCAGTATAAATACAAAACCTGAGGATAATTGTATCATTAACGCACCCGCTTCTGCATAAAGAACCTTGCTGTATTTTACAAAAGGTTTATATAGATTATTATGTAATATACAACTTATATACGGCAATGCGCTTTAAATGCAGATTCCTGTCAGTTTTGCCAAAACTTCCTGTCCAGACTGCGGAATTGAATTGCCTGAGCTATGTGGGGGACTTCAATTTTATCGCTCCCCTCCAAATCCGCCACCGTGCGGGAAACCCGCAGTATTTTATCGTAGGCTCTTGCGGAAAGACCCAAGCGGTCAAAGGCCTGTTCAAGCATAGTCATGGCCTTCGGTACGGGCCGGCAAAACTCCTTTGTCATAGCGGCATCCATACGGGCATTGCTCGCAGTTCCGGTGCCCGCAAAGCGTTGCTGCTGAATTTTTCTTGCCCTGTTGACCCGCTCACGAATACTTGCCGAGCTCTCGCTTTTTTCATCCCCCGCCAGTTTTTCAAAATCCACGGGCGGCACTTCCACATGTATGTCCAACCTGTCCAACAGGGGGCCGGACACCTTGGCAAGGTACCGAGCCGCCGCCCCCTTCTGGCAAGTGCAGGCTTTTGTCGGATGGCCGAAAAATCCGCAGGGGCAGGGGTTCATTGCACAAACCAACATAATTGAACATGGATAAGAAAGGGTACCCGCCACTCTGGAAATTGTAATAATCCCGTCTTCCACCGGCTGACGCATAACCTCCATAGCCCTGCGGGAAAACTCGGGCAGTTCATCCAAAAAAAGCACTCCGTTATGGGCGAGGGAAATCTCCCCCGGTCGGGGAATTGTGCCTCCGCCTGAAAGCCCTGCGGGCGAAACGGTGTGGTGAGGTGAGCGGAAAGGTCTTGCTTTTATTAAAGATACCCCTTCCGGCAGGGCTCCGGCTATGGAATAAATCTTTGTCGTTTCCAAACTCTCCTCAAAGGTCATGTCCGGCAAAATGGAGGGCAGCCTTTTTGCCAACATACTTTTACCGGAACCGGGAGGGCCTATCATCATTACGTTATGTCCCCCCGCCGCCGCAACCTCCAGCGCCCTGCGCGCCTCAAATTGACCCCTGACATCACTGAAATCGGGGATATGCGGGGGTAACGAGTATTCGCTGTAATCTTTCGGGGTTACGGGTTCAATCCTTGCAATACCCCGCAGATGGTCCATAAGCTCGGCTACATCCTTTACCGGGTAAACGGTTATATCTTTTACGACGGAGCTTTCCGCAGCATTTTGCTCCGGCACAAAAACTTCTTTTAAACCCGCTTCCCGGGCTTTTATTACCATGGGCAGGGCGCCGTTTACCCGGCGCAGTTCTCCGTTTAGAGAAAGTTCTCCGATAAATGCCGCCCGACTTAAATCACAGTGCAGTTGACGGCTGGCTATAAGCACACAGATAAGGATAGGCAGGTCATAAAAAGGCCCTTCCTTCCGCTTGTCCGCCGGAGCAAGGTTTACGGTAATTCGGCTTACCGGATAGGTAAAGCCTCCGTTTTTCATAACGGAATGAACCCTGTTTCGCGCCTCATTGACCGAAGCGTCCGGCAGACCCACCACATCAAAACGGGGCAGGCCTTGGCTTAAATCCGCCTCCACCTCCACCATATAGGATTCCATTCCGTAAAGGCCCATACTGTTGACTTTTGCGAACATAGCCTGCATTCTCCTTGTCTCAAAAAGGGATTTTTTCATCCCCCGAAAGATTATAATTTTTTGTCTTTCAAGCCTAAAATATTATCTGCGGAAAACATTACCACAAAACTGCACAAAAATAAATATAAAAATAGGTGTAAATCTTTGCATTGTCACTTTCTATCGGTTATAATTATTTCCGAGTAATTAATAATAGAGGGGGCCGGCATGGAGCAGGGGTTAAAACATAAAAATCGGGAACTGCTGGCTATGTTTTTCCCCTATCTGTTCAGTTATAAAGGTCTTTTGGCCTTTGATTTGTTTTGTGCCTCACTGACAACCGTTTGCGAGTTGGTTTTGCCCCTGATTGTGCGTTATATTACGAACACGGGTATAAACGATGCCGCCTCCCTGACAATAAAAAGAACTTCCGCCCTGACGGGGCTGTATCTGGTTTTGCGTATTATCGATGCCGCCGCCGCTTACTGGATGGCCTCCGGCGGCCATATCATGGGAGCGAAGATTGAAACCGAGATGCGCAACGATCTGTTCTCCCACCTGCAGACCCTGTCCTATTCCTACTACGACAACACAAAAATCGGTCAGCTTATGTCCCGGGTGACCACCGATTTATTCGATATCTCAGAATTTGCTCACCACTTCCCCGAAGAAGTTTTTATCACCGCAATCAAAATCACGGTGAGTTTTTCCATTTTTGCTTCCATGAACATTTGGTTGGCGCTTTTTGTCTTCACCGCTTTGCCGCTTATGTTTTTGATTACCCGGCACACCAGAAGAAAAATGAAAGAGGCCTTTAAGCAGGCCCGCCACCAATTGGGGGAAATTAATGCCAAAACCGAGGACAGCCTGCTCGGAATAAGGGTTGTAAAATCATTTGCCAACGAAGATGTGGAAAAAGAGAAGTTTGCGCAGGGTACAAAAAAGTTTTTGACCATAAAGCGCAACAGCTATAAACATATGGCCGGCTTTCATACCACAATGCGCCTTTTTGACGGCGGAATGTATATTCTGATTGTGGCCGTGGGTGCGGTCTTTATGTCAAGGGGACTCACCACCCCCGGGGACTTTACCGCCAGCCTGCTTTTAGTTACCACCCTTTTGGGTTCCATTCGCCGCGTGGCGGAATTCAGCGAACAGTTTTACCAGGGCACTACCGCCCTTGACCGTTTTGCCGAGGTTATGGACACCATACCGGATATAATGGACAGCGAAAACGCCCAACCTCTTGAAAGCGCCCGAGGAGAGATTGAGTTTAAAAACGTCAGTTTCACCTACCCCGACACAACGGACCCGGTGCTGGAAAATCTTAACCTGCACATTCCTCCCGGCGGCAACGTGGCCGTTGTAGGTCCCTCGGGGGCAGGTAAGACAACCCTCTGTAATTTAATCCCCCGCTTTTATGAGGTTACCGACGGAGAAATCCTTTTAGACGGTAAAAACATCAAAGACATAACTTTAAAATCCTTACGTTCACATATCGGCGTAGTTCAGCAGGACGTATATCTGTTTTCGGGCACTGTTTATGACAACATAATTTACGGCAGACAAAACGCAACCCGGGAACAGGTGGAAGAAGCGGCCGTTAAGGCTGATGCCCACGATTTTATATCCCAGCTCCCCAACGGGTATGATACCTATATAGGTGAACGGGGAGTAAAACTTTCCGGAGGACAGAAACAGCGCATATCCATAGCCCGGGTATTTTTGAAAGACCCGCCTATTTTAATCCTTGACGAGGCAACCTCCTCTTTGGACAATGAAAGCGAGCGGATAGTTCAAAAATCTCTGGAACGGCTGGCAAAGGGCAGAACCACCCTCACTATAGCCCACCGGCTTACAACCATCCGCAACGCCGGTGAGATTCTGGTTCTTACCGAGCAGGGTATTGCCGAACAGGGCAACCACCGGGAATTGGTGGAAAAGAACGGCCTTTATAAAGAACTTTACGATATGTACAGCTTGGACTGATTACGGCAAAATCTGAAAATTCAGCTTGAAAGGGTTGTTTTTATGCTTAAAAACATTTCTCCCATCCTCTCACCCGAACTGCTTAAAACCCTTATGGAAATGGGGCACGGGGATGAACTCGTTTTGGGGGACGGCAACTTCCCTGCCGCCTCGGTGGCAAAGCGGCTTGTTCGCGCCGACGGCCACGGAGTACCGGAACTTTTAGACGCCATATTAAAGCTTTTTCCCCTGGACACTTATGTCGGATTTCCCGTGGCGGTAATGGATAACGGGGATGCTGAAAATCCGCCCCCGATTTGGAGCGAATATAAAAAAATAATCGCCGAAAATGAGGGCGCCAAAGAACTTGAGCTTGTTGAAAGATTTGCCTTTTATGAGAGGGCAAAGAACGCCTATGCCGTAGTAGCTACGGGTGAAACCGCTATTTATGCCAATATCATACTGAAAAAAGGAGTTGTCATCTGAACGGCAACTCCTTTTTCGTCCTTTTATTATCGGGAGGTGTAGCTTTTGTCAAAGATAAAACGTGTTCTTGCCATTGACTTCGGCGCATCCGGCGGCCGCGCAATTGTCGGTTCCTTTGACGGAAAAAAAATCAGCCTTGAAGAGGTGCATCGGTTTTCCAACGACCCGGTGGAGGTTCTCGGCACGGTCTATTGGGATGTGCTGAGGCTTTTTCACGAGGTAAAGCAGGGAATAATTAAGGCTAAAGCCGCCGGCGGCTTTGACAGCCTTGCCGTGGATACCTGGGGTGTGGATTTCGGACTGATAGACGAGCACGGCGCTTTGCTGGAAAACCCCGTTCACTACCGGGACAAACGCACAAACGGCATCCTGGACGAGGCTTTCAAACTTATCCCCCGGGAGGAACTTTACGAAATAACCGGCATTCAGTTTATGGAACTCAACACGGTTTTTCAGCTGCTTGCCCTTAAAAACACACGGAGACATATTCTTGACCGGGCGGACAAACTGCTCTTTATGCCCGACCTTTTCACCTATATGCTCACGGGCAAAAAGCTTACCGAATATTCCATAGCTACCACTTCCCAGATAGTGGACATTAAAACCGGCAACTGGTCGGATACCGTTATGCAGAAGTTGGGGCTTCCCTCACGGCTTTTGTGTGATATTGTTCCCTCCGGCACAATTGCCGCTCCGCTGAATGCTTCAATCTGTGAGGAGTGCGGGATTGACCCGGTGCCGGTGATTTCCGTTTGCGGGCATGATACTCAGTCCGCCCTCACCGCCGTACCCTCCGCTGATAAAGACTTTGCATTCATCAGCAGCGGAACCTGGTCCCTTTTCGGCACGGAATTGGAGAAGCCCATAGTTGACGAAAAAGCCTATGCCATGAACATAACCAACGAAGGGGGCTATGGCGGCTCCATAGGTTTTTTAAAGAACATTACAGGACTCTGGCTTATTCAGGAAAGCCGCCGCCACTGGAACCGTCACGGCGGGAATTACTCCTATGCCGACCTTGAAAAATTGGCCCTTGAAGCCGAACCCTTTAAGTCCTTCATAAACCCCGACGCTCCCGAGTTTATGCCCCACGGCAATCTTCCCCGAAGAGTAAAGGATTACTGTGAAAGAACGGGGCAGAGCGTGCCGGAAAGCATAGGCGAAGTGGTGCGTTGCATTTATGAAAGCCTTGCCATGAAATACCGCCTGACCTTTGAAAAGCTTATGGATTGCACGGGCAAAAACTATCCCGCAATCCATGTTATAGGGGGAGGAGTAAAGGACACCCTTCTTTGCCAAATGACGGCGGACGCCTGCGGGCGTAAGGTTCTGGCCGGCCCCATTGAGGCAACGGTATTGGGCAATATTCTTGTTCAGCTTTTGGCTGCAGGTGCAATAGAAAGCCTTGAACAGGCACGGCAAATTATAGCCGACAGCGAACAATTACGTGAGCACAAACCCGAAAACTCTGCCCAATGGAATGCCGCATACGAAAATGCATATCCTTTTATTAAATAACGGCTGTTATCCAACAACACCTGTCTCTGCCGGATGCTCCCGCCTGTAATCGACAGGGGGCCCGCCGGCTAAGGCTTATTTTTCTAACCTGTTGCGCAGAACAACGCCCCGGCGCCTGCGCAATTACATAAAAACAGAAAGGTTGTGAGTCCATGAGTGCATGTCAGAATTGCGGCAAAAAACTGCACATCTTCCACTGGAAGCAGCATTGTCCCCATTGCGGCATAAACCTGCGATTTTACGGCTTCAATGAGCAGTTTGAGCGCGATGCAAAAATGGCGGAGCTTTCTCTGGCGGGAGCGCATGTTAAGTTGCGCATAATTAAATCGGCTTTCCTCGGAGGCAGATTGGCGAAAGCACGGCTCGCCGTTACGCTGTTGCCGATTATCGCACTGCTGCTGCCGGCAGCCAAAATACAGGTTACGCTGCCTTTTTTCACGGATAAGTTGTCCTTGGGGTTGCCGGGCCTTATCGGCATCGTCAACGGCGGTGCACTGAATCTGATCTCATCGTTTGCAACGAACAGCTTGGGCGGTGAGGCCTTCGCCTCGCTGAAAACCCTTATCTTGGCCTTTGCCGTCACGGTTGTATCGGCATTGCTGGTATTCCTGCTGACGGCACTGTCTTTTATCAGCGTTAAAAAAATGGCGGCGATTCTCTGTACCTTTGCCGGTTTGGGGGCGGTTTCCTCTATTGCCGCCATTGTGCTGTCATTCAGCTTTAAAAAGGCCGCACAGGCATCGCCTAACGGCATGCTTTCCGGCGCACCCTCTTTCGGCCTGTTCATTGCGGTTGCCGCTTTCGCCGCAGTGGCTGCCGTCAATTTTCTGATTGCTAAAAAAGGCCTGCCGGTAACATTTGAGGAAGGCGCCCTTGAAAGGGCCGAAATTGCCAAAAAAGTCAAACGCGGCGAAATTAACATCGACGACCTTCCTCAGCCTGTTGTTGAAACGGCGGAAACCCGCGCACTCGACGAAGAGATTGAAAGAGTACGCCAACAGTTTGAGCCAAAGGAGGTAGCTACATCTTGAAAAACTTTGATTTCAAAAAAGCTCTGCCAAGAGCGGTTACCATCTTGCTGTGTATTTTCTTTGTTGTCGGCGTCTTCTGGGGCATTGACAGCGTACTGAATATGGAAGGTACGCTCCCGCCGCCTTACGAAGCGCCGAAAAGTCTCAGCCCGCGGCCGCAAACACCGCAAGAGATTTTGACTTATCTTAACACCTCCATCACAAAAGCCCTCAATGAAAAGCCCAGGTTCTCGTCTTCTACGAACTGCAAACTCAACGGTTATTCTTTTCAAACAACTGACGAAGCGCTGCTTACCGAAGTAGCACAATATGTCGGCGCTTCGGTGGAAAAAAGCGTGGAGGACTCCTTCCTCTCTGTTTCCGCCGATTTCGGCGAAGACTTTACGGGCAAGGTCAATCCCCTGCGGCTTGCTGCAGACTCCCTTGTTTCCGCCGAGTGCCTCTGCGAATATTATGTTTGTCCCGTTTGCGGGAAAGAAGACGGAGTCCAACCGGAAGAATGCCCGGAGTGCGGCAACAAGGACGCCCGGGAGGAACGCTGCCGTGACGAGTACACTATTACACTATTGATTGAAGACGGTTCCTCCGCAGTCGCCGGTGATTTCACACTGCGCAGCCCTCAAGAGGTCGCAACAATCATCCGTGACGGTGCGGCGGGCTTTTTCTCCTGCGATGAACCTAAGTTACAATACCGCAATGCACAAATCACCGCCCGGGTCAACCGGCTGACAAACCAGATACTGAGCCTCTCTTTCAAAAAAGAAACGGTTGTATCCCTGAACCTTGATTTTACGGGGGATTTTGCCTCCCTCGGTACCGTACCGGCTGAAATAGAGGCGGAAGACTCCTATACTTTCGATTTTACATGGCCCGGTCTTTCTTTATCTGCACGGGAACTTTCCCTCGCCCCGAAAAAGACGGAAGCATTGGTTGCGGCTCTTACCTGCTCCGATCCCGTTAACACTACGGTCCGCTGGAGCATCGCGGATGAATCGATTGCCGTTGTCGACAGTGAAGGCTATGTCAAGGCCGGCAAAAATACCGGTCAAACCACGGTGACGGCTTCTTTTGATTTTCAAGGCAAAACCTATTCCGACACCTGTACCTTATTTGTAAAAGAATCGGTGGAAGGTCTTGATTTGTCAAAGCGCCGTCTGACTTTATCGGCGGGAGAAACGGCGGAGCTTAAAACCAAGTTTTCGCCTAAAAAAGCCACAATACAGACTGTAAAGTGGTACACATCGGACGAGACGGTCGCTACCGTTGACCCGAACGGCCTTGTAACAGCCGCGGCGCCCGGTTCGGCGGAAGTGTACGCCGTAACGGATGACGGATATTTTAAGGCGACCTGCAGGATTGAGGTGAAATCATGAGCAAGTTTAAAAAATCCATATCAAAGGCCCTTTTCGGTGCGGAAGAACATGCAGCGGCTTCAATAGACCGAAAGGAACTCAGCAATTACAGCGACATTGCGGTGCGGATGTTCCACACCAGAGTTCTGACGGTAAAGGAACTTTCCTTCCCCGCTTTGGCCGAGTTCGCATCACGCCTGCTCAGCGGAATCACCTATTACCGTACTCTGTACTTTGTCAATGTCCTTAAAATTGATATGATCTATGTCACGGCCATACTGACGCTCATCGGCATTTACGACGTGCTTAACAATCCCATCATGGGTATGGCGTATGACCGAACCAGAACCCGTTGGGGTAAAGCCCGCCCATATATCATGTTTGCAACCCTCCCGTATTTTTTAAGCACGGCCATCCTGTTCAGCGGAGCTTCGTTCCTCGGCAACAGCGCCGGTGATGACCCGAAGAAAATCATATTTGTCTTTATTATGCTGTTTGCACAGGAAACTTTCTCGACCATTTATGCCATCCCGCGCAACAACATGGTCTCGCTGATGTCGCCCAACCCGAAGGACAGAATCACCGTCGGTCTGCTTAACACTTATATCGGTGAGGCCGGTGCCCAACTGGTCTACATTATTTTCCTCCCCCTGATGGAACTCAATAACAAAGGCTATATCAACGCACCCATGTCTTCGGTCTTTGCGATTGTAACTTTCATTACGGCTTCCATAGGAGCATTCAGCAACATCGCCATGGCCATTGGCTGCAGAGAGCGTATCATTCTTCAGCCGGATCCCGCCCCCATTACAAAGTCAATTTTTTATATCCTTAAAAACAAGTATGCTCGCAGGAACTTTATTGCAAACTTCGCTGTCAGCTGGTGGAGTTCAGGCGGCTATTCCTGGGATGTGGTCACCCAGATGGAAATTTTCGGCGGTTCATTTTATTCCTTCCTTGCCTATTTGCCCTACAACATTCTTGACCCGCTGAGCATCGGGCTTATCCCCAAGTTCCAGAAGTTATTTAAAAATAACAACCGGAATGCTGTTATATGGCTGCGTCTGTGGGACCTCTTCTCGGCGGTGGGCATGTGCGTTTTGGGCTGGTTTTTTGTGGATCGAAAATGGATTATTATTGCAATTTATGCCGTCTTCTACGGTTTGAACGCCCTCAACAACGGCCCGGCGAACGTTTTCGAAGCCGAGTTGGGCAGGGAAATCAGCGACTACACGGAGTACATGACCGGCGAACGGCCTGACGGCACCATCAACATCCTCACCGACCTTATAACAAAAGTCACATCGCCGATAAACGCCTTGCTGACGATATTTTTGTTCAAGTGGTCGGGCTATGACACCTCCATTCCCATGCTGCCCTGGTCGCAGGGGAACAAATTCGTTTACCAAAAAGTTTTCTTTCTGTTCACCGGAATCGGCTTATTGCCGCATGTGATAAGGATGATTCCCTATTTATTCTATGACCTGGTCGGGGAGAAACGCGAAAAGATGTACCTTCAGCTCAACGAGCGCCGTGCGCTTATTGCCGAACAGGATGACGGAAAGAATAAAGACGTAGAAAAAATGATTGAAATGCTTGAGGAAGAAAGCCAATAGACATCAGGCGCTTTAACCAAGACCTTTTTCATGTGAGGAATTAAAGCGCTTTTCCGAATTGAGGTGAAAGCTTGAAAAAAAATAAAAGATCTTTAACGAAAATCGTTTTCGGTGCTGAAAAGAATGCGGCGGCTTCAATTGACAAAAAGGAACTCCACAATTACAGCGACATTGCGGCACGAATGTTTCACACCAGAGTTCTGACGGTTAAGGAACTCTCTTTCCCCGCCTTAGCCGAGTTTGCATCAAGCTTGCTGACTGCGCTCAACTACTACCGCATGCTGTACTTTGTCAACGTCCTTAAAATTGACATGATCTACGTCACGGCCATACTGACGCTCATCGGTATTTACGACGTACTTAACAATCCCATCATGGGCATGGCATATGACAGAACCAGAACCCGTTGGGGCAAAGCCCGCCCATATATCATGTTTGCAACAATTCCTTATTTTTTGAGCACGGCTGTCCTGTACAGCGGCGCCTCTTTCCTGGGCAACAGCGCCGGTGATGACCCGAAAAAAATAATTTTTGTATTTGTAACGCTGTTTGCACAGGAAACTTTCTCGACAATTTATTCCATCCCGCGCAATAACATGACTACACTGATGTCCCCCAACCCGAAAGACCGAATCACTGTTGCTCTGCTTAACAACTACATCGGCGGAACCGGTTCTCAAATTGTATATCTCACCTTCCTCCCGCTGATGGAACTCAACAATAAGGGCTATATCAATGCTCCGATGTCTACGGTATTCACGATTATAGCATTCGTTGCGACTTCCCTCGGTGCAATCAGCAACATAGCCATGGCAATCGGCTGCAGAGAGCGCATCATCCTTCAGCCTGACCCCGCCCCTATTACAAAGTCTATTTTTTATATCCTCAAAAACAAGTATGCACGCAGAAACTTCTTGGCAAACTTCTCCGTCAGCTGGTGGAGTTCCGGCGGTTATGCCTGGGATGTTGTCACTCAGATGGAGATTTTCGGCGGCGTGATGTATGCATCCTTAGCCTATATGCCCAACACGATTTTCAACTATCTGAGCATCGGATTAATACCCAGGTTCCAGAAGCTGTTCAAGAACAACAACAGAAACGCCGTCATCGGACTGCGTGTGTGGGACCTCCTCACTGCGGCGGCAATCTGCGGATTCGGCTGGTTTTTAGTGGACCGCAAATGGATAATCATGGCTATTTACGGTTTCTTCTACGGCTTAAACGCTCTCAACAACGGTCCGGCAAAGGTGTTTGAGGGCGAGCTGGAGAGGGAAATCAACGATTACACCGAATTTGTGACCGGCGAGCGGCCCGACGGCACAATAAACATCCTTACCGACCTCATCACAAAAGTCACATCGCCGATTAACGCCTTGCTGACGATATTCTTGTTCAAGTGGTCGGGCTATGATCCTTCTATCCCCATGCTGCCCTGGTCACAAGGGAGTAAACTTGTTTATCAGAAAGTATTCTTCCTGTATAACGGCATCGGCTTATTACCGAGCGTGATAAAAATGATTCCCTATCTGTTTTATGATTTGGTCGGAGAGAAGCGCGAAAAAATGTATATCCAACTCAACGAGCGCCGCGCACTCATTGCCGAACAAAACGAAAACAATGATGAAGTTGAAATAATGATCGAAATGCTTGAGGAGGAAGGTCAATAACTATGGAGCGCCATGTCATTGATCAGATCAAATACGGCCTGCGCTATGTCCCGCTCAGTTTGGCGAAATCCGTGGTTATACCGTCATCAAGCAAAGAAACGGAGACCCTGCGCAAGCGCGGTTTTCTTTGCGGTGTCTGCCACCCCGATGAAAATTACGAGCAAATCAAAAAGGCGAATATCCGTTGGGTCCGCTTTGATATCCCTTTCCCCTACAATGAGGACGGCAGTTTATCCGACTCTTATCTGGGATTTAAAAGGCGAGCGGAGTCATATGTGCAGCAGGGCATTAAAGTTATGGCTGTAACGCCCTACCCTCGGGATTATCTCGATGCCGGCATTGACTTCCGTCTGCCGGAAAACGAGGCGCGGCTCGGGGAAATTGCTCTGTTCTTCCTGCGTGACTTAAAGGGCATAGTCGATGCCTATCAGGTCACTAACGAGATGGGCATCCCTCACTTTACCATTCCCCTTACTTTAAAAGAGGCGGCACGCTTCATCGGGGTTCAGCTCAAGGCAATGTATCCCGAAAGAGGCGATGTTCTCATAGGATATAATTCCGCAGGCCCTCAGGCTGACCTGCACATGCTCATGAAGCCTTATCTCCCCTATTGCGATTATGTAGGTATAGATATCTACATCGGATGTTTTTCAAACGTCGGCGGTTATCTTTGGTTTTTTGATCTGATGCTGCGGTATCTGTGGACATACACACGCAAACCCGTAATACTGCAGGAGTTCGGCTATATCAGCGGCGGCGAGGCGAAAAGCCCGGCTGAAAAAGAAGCAGTTTTGCAAAAATACGGAGTGCGCACCCCGCAGGAGGCAAAGGACAACATCCTCCCCTTTGTGGAAAAACTGCCCCCGCGTCTGCGCGATCACGTAATTAAAGTCGGAGGCGGCGACCCCTCCCGCTACTACGATTTGATTTTTAACAGCGACCTGACCAATCACCTATACCGCGAACTGCCGAAGCGCACACATATCCCGGGTTACCCCCACACGCCCAAGGGGCAGGCGGATTTTTACCGTGACATCCTGCCCCGTCTTTACCGCATACCCTATCTTTGCGGCGCTTTCATTTATTGTTATACCGATGCCGAACGTTGCTACATCTGCGGACAGGGGGATTGTCCCACCGAAACCCGCTGGGGACTCGTCGACTGCGAGGGGGGCGAAAAGCCTTCCTACTATTCCGTGCGCGACGCTTTCGCTCTGATGAAATAATAAATAATAATCGGTTTTGTCCGAAAAGGAGAATGTTAATGTTTAAGCGTGTATGGAAAAAAGCTGTTGCCGCCGTACTTTCGGCGGTCATACTGGTGTCATCGCTTCCGCTGTTTTCCGCGTCTGGCTATCCACCCGGTTACGAGGTTGTGCCGACCGTGCATATCACCGGTATTGCAACAAAGGATATTGTCCGTTACCCCGGCACGGATTATGAGGAAGTTCTGTTCCCGCCGCCGGCTGACAAGATAATTGCCGCCTTGGACGCTCAGACCTTTTTCAGTTTGGCCGCTTTTGCCGTAACGGGTGACTGGGACCGTTTAGCTGACGCACTGATTCCCGCTGCCAACAGAGTTCTCGGGGATGCGGCGCTCAATCCGGACGGCACGCCGCCCGCCGATACCGGAATCAACTGGACCTATGGCGGTCCTATTGAACCCTATACGGAGGACAGCCGTTTCGCCTTTTGTTACGACTGGCGCACCGACCCGATGGATATCGTAAAAGACCTTGACAAATACATCGACTATATCCGCGAAGGTACCGGCCATGATAAAGTAAACCTTGAAGGTTTCAGCATGGGCTCAAACATTTTGATGGCCTATCTGCAACAGTTCGGCGACGAAAAAATCAACAGCATGGCTCTTTCCGCCCCCGCCTGCAACGGCGTCAAATGTGCCGGCGAACCCTACAACGGACAAATCGAGTTTGCTCCCCTTGCCATCTGCCGTTATATCGACACTATGTTAAGCGACAACCCCAACCGCGAGCTGGGCGCCGCAATTGCTCAGGTACTTTACAAGGCCGGTGTGTTTCACGTCGCAGGCGCTTTTGCCGATGAAGTTGTCGAACAGTGTCTTGATCGAGTTTACGAAGAGGTAATGATGCAGAGCTTCGGTTCCATGCCCGGTATGTGGGCTTTGATTCCCGATGAGTTTTATGAGAGTGCAAAAGAGAAAATCATCACCGACCCTGTGACCTACGCCGGACTTGTCGAACGCATCGACAATTATCATTACAATGTTCAAACGAAAAACACAAACCTAATAGATTCCGCCATGGAAAACGGCGTCCATTTCGGAATTGTTTCCAAATACGGACACCAGGTCTCCCCCGCAATTGAAAGCTGGGATGAGATGAACGATGCCGTTATCGACACCAAATATTCAAGCTTCGGCGCTACCTGCTCAACCCTCGAAGGTACGCTCGGTGAAGACTATGTTCAGGCGATTGACGACGGTCATAACCATCTTTCCGCAGACGGTCAGATCGATGCATCCACCTGCTCCTATCCGGAATATACCTGGTTTGTGCGGGAGATGTTCCATATGCACGATTGTAACGATTACAACAGTTTAATTACCTACATTCTATATGCACCCGAACAGGTGACGGTATTCGACAATCCCGATTACCCGCAGTTCCTGCTGTATGACGAGGCGACCCGCACAATCTCGCCGTTGACCGAGGCTCCCAAACCTCCGGAACCTTTATGGGGAATCTTCGGTCCCGACACATTCATCTTTGTGATTGTCCGGCTGATTCGCGCCATAATTGCACTTTCCTGATTACTTGTCGGGAAATAAGTCAAGAAGGCGAACCCGTTTTACTGCGGGTTCGCCTTCTTCTGTCCATGTTATTACAAGCCAAGCCGAGCCGAGCGCTTTATCTTCTTACACCAGCGCTACGGAAAACTCATAAGAGGGGTACCACTTTGAAGTTATATAGTTGCGTGCCCTGAACAGAACCCGGTCGGCATACACCTCCATCTGGAAGCCCATACCGCCCCAGGGGATACCGTATCGGTTAACCAACAGAAAAGTGGGCAGGTTCACATAGGTGACGCCGTTTTGTTCTTCAACACAGGAAAACCCGAACATTCTTTGCGTCAGGTCGCCGTTAATGCCCGTATGTACATGCCCGCTGATAAAGAAAACATTGCTGTACTTTTCAAGTACGGCACGGGCTTTGAGGCTGTTTTCAGTGCCCATTGAGCCGTAATCCCAAACCTCGCTCTGTCCGTTTACTCCCTCAACGGGCCAATGGCAGACTACAAAGGCGGGCTTCCCGTCCGCTGTAGCTTCGGAAAGCTGTTCGTCAAGAAATTCAAACTGGTCATCAAACATTTCCGGCCTGTCCCAGCTGTCATCGCTCTGGTCGCTCAGCACAATAAAGCGGTAACCGTTGATTGTGACGGCGTAATAAATATTTTCCGTTTCCGCTCCGGTGTAGGCATTATATAAATCAATCAGCCGCTGTCTTGCTTCCTGCTGTGTAACGTCATCCACATGCCCGAGGTCATGGTTGCCCGCTGCAATCACCCGGTCGAGGCCCCCGCAGTGTTTGTGAAAAAGCTCATAAAAAGCTCTTATAGATTCGCCGTCGCCGTAGTTTGTCAAATCCCCCGAGACAACAACTGCATCAACTGCGGCGTCCGCTCCGTTTATATCGTCAAGAGCACGGGCCAGCAGCAGCTGACCCAACGGCAGTCGGGCATCAAGGTGGGTATCCGAAAGAATGCTGACATTGAGCAAAATATCATCATTTTTCGGAACGAAAGGAAGCTGAAAACTCAGCATCACCGCAAGGGACATAAGCAGGGAAATCAGTTTCTGTATAAATACCACACAATCACTTCCTCTAAAAATTATCTCCCGAACCGCATCTTATGAAATAAAAATCCTGTCGCAATCAATCGGCGGAGCGTTTTGATTTACAGCCGCCTGTCAAGGAAATCGACGGTAATAGCCGAGACCTCAGCCGCCTTATTCTCATTAAGCATATGTCCGCCGTCCTCAATTACAAAGAGTTCCGCCTGAGGCAGTGCCGCATTGGTGTCGGCTATAAGCTGAGCCTGCAGCACATTATCTTTTCCGCCCTGTATATGCAGCACGGGCATTTCAAGGCCTGCCAACGCATCCATATCCGTCGCCGCGGCGTTGGCGCTCATATAGGCAATCCCTTCGCCGGTTCCCTCAAGCTGCAGCGGGTCGGTTACCGCAGTCGTTTCGTACTGCAAACCGAAGGGCATATCCTGAGCAATATAGCCGACAACCAACCTTGCGATAAACTTCGGCGCCAAGGCGGTAATTTTAAAAATCAGAGTATATAACTTCGCCATCGGCCATGAGGTGACCATGGGTTTAAGCATCAACGGGAACTGTGTAATCGGTGCCGGGCAGTACAGCAGAAGCGCACGCAGTTCGGGATGTGCAACGGCGATGTTCAATGAAACGCCTCCGCCCATGGAGTGCCCCGCTAAAATCCAGCTGTCAAGGGGGGCAATGCTCTCCATCAGCGCCACCATCAAATCTTCCCGGGGAATCACCCGAGTGCCGCCGTTCTCGCGGCTGCTGTAACCGAATCCGGGCAGATCGGCAAGCACACATTCATAGCCCGCCTGCGTCATTTCGGCTGTCATCCTCTCCCACGAATAAGTCGAAACAAGAAAGCCGTGCAGGAACAGGATTCGGCCCTTCATTTCTCCCTCCGCCTCAAACACACGGTAGTGGATTCTGTAGTCGCCCTGCTCAAAAAATTGGCTGTTGGCAAAGGGAAGTTTCTCCCGTGCCGATGCAAATATGCCGGTAAAAGAGAAGAACAGCGCTAAAGTCAAGGCAAGGGCGGTAATTTTCATAAATATTCGTTTCATTTTATTTCCTCCTCAAATATAGACAACTCTTTTTGTTGATTATGTTTTTCTATAAGGAAAAAGGTCACTTTAAAGCAAAAACCGCAGACCGAAAGTGACGGCGTTCATCAGGTTGTTGGCAATATATTTCAGCACGGAGAAAATGCGGGGAAATTCAAAATTCCACTCGCTCAACGGGATAAGAACATCAGCCAAAGTATCTTCCGGCAGGGGATTCGGGTCAAGAAAAGCCCGGGTAGTCATTTTTGCTATGCAGATATTTTTAACCGCAGCCCTCAATGCGGTGCCGAAACCGGCAGGGTCCCGCTCATAAGCGGCCTTAACAGCGGCAAACTGCGACGTTTTTTGCAGGAACCACAAACCGGTCAGCATGGTGTCGTTCCCGTTGTAAACGGCAATCACGGGGCTCATATAGCCGTAACCGGTGAAGTTGTTTGAGTAGTCCGAAACAACGAAGCCGTTAAAGCCCCACTCTCCCCGCAGCAGCTCTTGCAGCAATGCGCTGTTTGCACCGCACCACTGAGTGCCTATACGGTTGAAGGCGGACATAATGCCGGAACAGCCGGTAGTTTTTACCGCAATTTCAAAAGGCTTGAGGTAAATCTCACGCATTGTCTGCTCATCCGCCCAGGTATAAACGCCGGTACGGTTCTTTTCCTGGTCGTTAAGGGCAAAATGTTTTATGGTGGTGACAAGCCCCATTGACTTCGCTCCGTCAATCACAGCCGCCGCCATACGGCCGGAAAGCAGCGGATCCTCCGAGAAATACTCAAAGTTCCTCCCTCCGCGGGGATCCCGGTGGATATTTGCACCAGGCGCGTACCAGATGTCCGTACCGATTTCCCGGGCTTCCGTACCGGCACTTGTTCCCATCGACCGGGCAAGTTCGTCGTTAAAAGTGCAGGCGATGGCGGTCTCGCAGGGGTAGGCCGTTCCGCAATCCGCATAGACGCTGCCGTACCGGCCCTTGACGCATGAGGGGCCGTCGTTGTCAACCGTTTCGGGTATGCCGAGGCGCTCAATCCCTGCCGTGCAGTAGCCGCCGCAGGTAACCAGCAAAGTCATCTCCTCCACCGTCAACTGGTCAAGGAAGGCATCCCATTTGCTTTCGTCCTCATACACATCCCGCAGTGTAATTACGCCTGTTTCGTACTCCGCACCGGTTCGAGGCGCCGCTCCCGGGGTGGGGGCCGGCCATGCGTCGGCAGTGAGAACGGCAAAGTCCGCCTTGCGCTGTTCAAAGCGGGGAAAAGTATCGGCGGGATTACTGCGTGAAAGGAGAGGAAAGCCGTTATATGCATCGCCAAAAAGGTTTTTTATCGGCGTACCCGTGGCATCGTCGGTTTTCCAAACGACGGTTTCAGGTACGCTGTAAATAAACGAGTCATACTCGCTGCGGATGTCACTGCAAACACGGATATTATAATCTCCGTTTTCGAGCACCCAGGCCTGCTCGCCCTTCCGATCATACGAGGCCATATCCCGAATACGGAATGTTACCGTTACAGTGTCCGAACCGCCCGGCTCAATAAGCTGCGTCTTTGCATAACCGACCAGAGTGACGGTGCTTTTCTCTATACCGCCTGAAGTATAGGGAGGGGAAACATAGACCTGCACCACATCTTTACCGGCATATGCACCGGTATTGCTTACTTTCACGCTGATACTGACCGTCTCCCCGTCCTCATCCCATCCGAGCATTTCACGCTCGAATGCGGTGTAGGAAAGGCCGTAGCCGAAGGGATACTGCACCTGTTCAGGTGCAAAGGTCTCAAAATACCGGTAACCGACATAAATGCCTTCACGGTATTCCAGATACTTTTTGTTAACAGTGTTGCCGTAACGGAAATCACCGAAGTTGACGGAAGACGGGTGAGCCTCGATGTTATAGGCGACGGTGTCGGCCAGCTTACCGGAGGGGTTGACTTCTCCTTTCAGCATTTTACCCACTGCCTCCATGCCGAATTCACCGGGAATCCAGATTATCGCCGCGGCTTTTATCTGCGGATAATCCTCAAGCCAGCCCATTTCCATAACGTTGGAGATATTGAACAGCACAATGACCTCGTTAAAATGCGATGTCACCAGGTCGACAAGAGCCTTCTCTTCGTCCGAAAGGCGCAGGTCGTCTACCGAAAGGTCTGAACCCTCCGAACCCGTTCGGCTGATGACAATGAGCGCCGCAGGCGAAAACGCCGCAGCATTATCAAGAATCTCCGGTGTGATTTTATCTGCGGGCATTTCTTTAATCGTCTTTTTTAGCAGCACCAGCTGCAGTCCGTTGTTTACAACCGTGTTGTCCGTTTTGGGCAGGGAGTTTTTATCGTTTTCCTCATACAGGTTACGCAGTTCGCTGTTGTAGTTTATACCGCAAAGGTCAAGGGCATCATAAAAATCGACCGGGTCGGTTGTGGCAATGGCACCCGAGCCGGTCCCGCCCAGAAAAGGAGTTACGGAACCCGCACCGAACACATTGACCGCCCGGCCCTGAAGCGGAAGAGCACCGTCCTCGTTTTTGAGCAGGACTATACCCTCACTTTCAATCCCGACAGCCACACGTGAACTTACCGCTATCGTTTCCGGCGAAATACTGCCGCTGAATCCGAAAGCGGAAAACGCAACTGTCCCGGCAAGCATAGCGGATACCGAAAGAACGGCAATCACTTTTCTCAGACTGTGTTTAGCTGACATAAAACCGACAACCTTTCCTCACAATTTATTGACAATATCCGCCCGACTCCAAGCCGTAGTCAAATGCCTCCGATTCGGTGTCTGCAGTAACGACTATTCGGATAATATTATATTGTCTGTATAGTACCATACCTGCGGATTATACACAATTGCCGCGGACTGCAAAATTGACAAATCCGGCTTCTCTCTTTGTGAATATAAGACAAATTCAAAGACTTTTAACAGTGAAAGTATTTACATTTTTACCGCTATGGGTTAAACTTCAATATGATTATTATGGCTTATATAAGAGACAGAAGTGAAGAACGCACCGGTTATCAAATCAGCGGTTTTCCGCCCGACAGTGTTGATAACCATTGCGATTTCGTTATGGTTTACGGACTTAACGAAACCACGCTCGAAAGAATCAATGTCTTTCGGGCGCGGGGTTATATTATACACTTAATGACGGGTATCGCCTGGGGCGGCTATCTCGATTATCTGTCCGGGAAATATGACGGCTCACCGCATTGGGACGAATCGCAGACGGACCGCTTCGGCAACGTCATTGCTCACGGTGTAAATACGCCCTATATGGTGCCTACCGTTGCCTTTGCCGATTATATCACCGAAAAACTGAAAGCAGCCGTAGATGCGGGTGTGGAAGCCATCCATGTCGAGGAACCGGAGTTCTGGGACAGGGCAGGTTATTCCGAAAGTTTTAAACGGGAGTACAGAACATACTACCGTGAAGATTGGACGCCCCCTCACAGCGGCGTCGATGCAAGATATAAGGCGGCTAAGCTCAAAGCCTACCTTTATGCAAGGACTATCGACCGTGTCAGCGCCGCCCTTAAGGAATATGCCCTTAAAAAGCACGGCAGGAACCTGCGTTTTTATGTGCCCACCCACAGTTTGATTAACTACACTCAGTGGAAAATCGTCAGTCCGGAGGGCAAACTGGCGGATATCCCCGGAGTGGACGGCTGTATTGCCCAGGTCTGGACGGGTACTTCAAGAGAAAAAAACTGGTTCGACGGTCTGTTCAGGGAACGCACCCTTGAGACCGCTTTCCTCGAGTACGGCGTAATGCAGGAACTTGTCAAGGGTACGGGGCGGCACATGTGGTTCCTGCACGACCCTATTGAGGATAACCCCATATTCGATTGGACGGATTACAGGAAGAACTACCTTTGCACGGTAGTGGCTTCACTGCTGCACCCCAAAATCAACCGATACGAGATTTGCCCCTGGCCGAACCGAGTGTTTGAAAGAAAATACCCGAAAGACGCCGAGGACGCCGAAAGCATTCCGCCCGATTACGCCACCATACTGAATAACAACTTTCAAACATTGGGCACCCTGGAAGACGGCGGAGACAATACCGTTCGAGTCGGTATTCTGACTGCGGACAGTCAGCTATATCAAAGGGATTACCCCGACAGCGAACTTTCCGAAGCGCCCTCCGGTGAGGTCGGTACCGTTTTGAGCGACTCCGACGACCTGATTGCCCGCTTCAAAAATGAATTATTCGAGGCAGAATCTCCGGACAGAGAACTTATGCTCCGGTTCGCCGCCTCAAACGCCTTCCCCGCATTCTACTCCCTTGCTCTCCCTCTGCTTAAATACGGCATACCCGTTCGCCCCGTCCTGTTGGATAATGCCCGCCGGTATGCCGGTTATCTGGATGACTACGATATCCTTCTGCTAAGTTACGAGTATATGAAACCGGATTACCCCGACGTTAACAACAGTATTGCCGAATGGGTAAAGCGCGGCGGCGTCCTGATATATATAGGCGATGACAGCGACCCCTATCACCGTATCAACAGTTGGTGGACGGGAAAATACTCTTCACCGGCGGAACATCTTTTCGATATGCTCGGCATTGCCCCGCAGAACGAAAAAGGGATTTACCCCTGCCTTAAAGGGATTGCCGCAGTTTGGCGGACAAACCCCTGTTTCTTCGGTTTTTCCAAAGCCCGGGCGGATGCTCTCCGAGCCTTTTTCCGTGAAGCGGCTGTCAGAAAGGATTTTGCCCCGGAATTTTCAAACAGCCTGACCGTCGAGCGCCCGCCCTATATAATCAGCGCCGTTATGGACGAGAGTATTCATAACGACCCGCTTGTACACAACGGTCTTTTTGCCGATATGTTCACACCCGATTTTCAAATCATCAAACGGAAAACAATCCGCCCCGGAGAAAACTCCATGCTCTTCAATTTCAGCCATATTGAAAATGAAAGCCTGTGTATTATAGGCACATCCGTCCGCATTCACCGGCTCTCCGCCGACAGTAAGGAAATTGCCGTTGAACTGAACGGCGCAGGCAACTTCAGGGCCTGTATACGGCTTCGCACTCCATTCCCTGTAAAGACAGCCTGTATCGACGGGGAATTGTGCAAATGTACCTATGACGAATTGAGCAGAACAGCCCTCGTTTCTTTCGACAGCGTTGCAAAAACGAGGAAACTGATTCTTAAATAAAATTTTTGAAAGGCGGTTGCTCTGATGGTATTGATTATTAAAAAATTATTGGCGGTTCTTCTTTCCTTCCTCTCCATATGCTTTTCACCGTTTTTCGGCAATTTCACGGCGGAATTGAGACCTGTGGATGAGGATAATGTCCGTATGGTTTTCGCAGCCATTGCGGATACCCATATGACTGAAGAAGCCTACCGCCGCGGTATGCTGAAACTCGGGCTCGATGATATGGAAAGATCCGCATACCCTCTCGACGCTCTGCTCATAGTGGGCGATATGACCGACAACGGCGAAGCGGTAGAATATGAAGCGCTTCGCGACACCTTCAAGCGTTATAAACCGGCCAAAAACATCATCCTCGCCTGCGGCAATCACGATACCTGGACGAAGAATGAAACCCCCGGCATAATTAAAGAGTATTTCACCCGCTATACCGAGGAAATCACCGGCCGTCCCATTGAGGAAATGTATTATTCCACCGAAGTCAACGGTTATCATTTTATCGTTCTCGGCAGTGAGGGCGATGGAGTTTGTGCTTATATCAGCGACACGCAGTTGGCGTGGCTGGAGGAAGAAATGGAAGAAGCCTCGCAAGACGGCAAGCCGATTTTCGTTCTCAGCCACTGGCCGATGAACGGAACCCACGGCCTCCCGGAAAGCTGGGGCAATCAAAACCCGCACCCGTATGACGGCGGATTCGGCGCACAGTCCGAGCAAGTAGAAGCAATTCTGAAAAGTTATGACAATGTGTTCCTGATCAGCGGACATCTGCATCTCGGGTTTACAAACAGATATACCGAAGACCTCTACACCTACAGAACAATCGAAACATACGGTTCGGTTCACAGCATTAATCTGCCTGTCTATACATACGCAAATGTTCCGCGCCAAGGCACATCTTCCAACGGCACCGGCTGTGTTTTTGAAGTGTATGACGACGAGGTTGTCATTCGTGCCCGGAGTTTTTCCGCCGGGGTCTGGTATACATTCTACACCTGGAATATTCCCCTTGTTTAAAACTGCCTGACGCTCACTTATAAAAACAACAAAGGAACAAGCCGTCATGACTCAGTTGGAGTACAACCTGTCGTTAAAAAAAGAACTCCGTTTTAAAAACGGAAAGTTCAGAGTGCTGGCCTTTTCCGACCTGCACGGCAAGTGTAACTTTGACCGCCGTATTATACGGGATATTGCCGCTTTGCTGGATAAGCATAATCCCGACCTGATTCTGCTTGTCGGCGATATCGTTTGGGACGACGGCGCCCAATCGCCTGAAACCCTCAAAGCGTATCTGAGCGAGGTGATGGGCGAAGCGGAAAGCAGGCGCATCCCCTGGGCACATGTTTTCGGCAACCACGATGCCGAAAAAGGGTATGCCGTCAAAGACCAGCAGACGGTTTATGAAAGTTTTGAATACTGCGTGGCAAAGCGGGGCCCGGAGGATATCTACGGTACGGGCAACTATGTTTTGCCGGTAAAAGCCGAAAACGGCAACGATATAGTCTTCTGCCTTTGGGGCCTTGATTCCAACCGCAATATGCACCAATTTTTAACCGATGTCGGGTTGGAGGATGATTACAGGCAGGTTATGATGCCCGACCCTCTTCACCTTTCACAGACCTACGACACCATCCGCTTTAACCGGGTCATGTGGTATTGGAACTCATCGGTGGAGCTTGAACGGTATAACGGCAAAAAGATTCCCGGTATGATGTTTTTCCATATCCCCATCCCCGAGTTTATTATCCCCTATAAAAATGTGGCGCAGACGGGCTACTGCGGGTTCCGCCGTGAACAGGTCGGCTCTTCGCCGATTAATTCAGGCCTGTTTTCCGCCATCTTACAGCGGGGCGACGTAAAGACCGTCCTTTGCGGCCATGACCATATCAACGATTATGAGGGGACCTACTGCGGTATTAAAATGGTGTACGATGCCGGAATGTCCTACGATGTTTACTGTGATGACGATATGCGGGGCGGCAGGATTGTGGATATCAGCGAAGACGACCCGTGGAATGTCACAACTTATATGGTCCGCTCCGCCGATTGCGTGGCGGACTACCCCGGTGAGGAAATGCGGAAATAAAACCGACTTATGAGCCCCGGCCCTTGCAACCTTGCGAAACAGGTTTTATACTGATAATATATTGTGTGCAATAATAAAATCATAATAAATAATCTTTTGAAAGGAAGGAAAATTATGAACAGAGTAAAGATCGGAATCAGGCCGATAATTGACGGCCGTTGGGGCGGCGTGCGTGAAAGTCTGGAAGAGAAGACCATGGCTATGGCTCTGGCGGCAAAGGAGCTCATTGAATCCAATGTGTTCTACTCCGACGGTACGCCGTTTTCCTGCGTAATTTCGCCATGCACAATCGGCGGGGGAGGCGAAGCGGGCAAATGCGCCGAATACTTCTCCACACAAAACGTCTGCGCCACCCTTTCCGTAACCCCCTGCTGGTGCTACGGCAGTGAAACAATGGATCTGGATCCCAACACAATCAAGGCGGTCTGGGGCTTTAACGGGACGGAACGCCCCGGTGCCGTTTATCTTGCGGCGGTTATGGCCGCCCACGCCCAAAGGGGCCTGCCCGCCTTTTCAATCTACGGGCGGGATGTTCAGGATTTGGACGACTATTCCATTCCGGAAGATGTACAGGAAAAAATCCTCTGCTTTGCCCGCTGCGCCGCCGCTGTCGGCCAGATTAAAGGCAAGGCTTATGTGGGTATCGGCTCCGTTTCCATGGGTATTGCCGGTTCCAACTGCGATGCAAACATGATGCAAAAATACTTCGGTTTGCGTTCGGAGTGGGTGGATATGTCCGAAGTTATCCGCCGGGTAAATCTGGGCATTTATGACCATGAGGAATACGAAAAGGCTCTTGCCTGGACAAAGGCCAACTGCAAAGAGGGCTTTGATGTAAATGCGGTTCCCTCCTCACGTGAACGCAAGGACTGGGAGTGGGAATTTGTGGTAAAAATGACCCTTATCTGCCGGGATATTCTTTTGGGCAACGAAAAGCTCAAAGAAGTCAGACCCGTAGGGGATGAGGCAAAATACACCGGGCCGAAAGACGGTTGGCATGAGGAAGCCTTGGGCCGCAACGCCATTTTGGGCGGCTTCCAGGGGCAGAGAATGTGGACCGACTTTATGCCCAACGGCGACTTTACCGAGGCAATTCTCAATTCTTCCTTCGACTGGAACGGCAAAAAAGAACCTCTCACCTTTGCAACCGAAAACGACGGTCTCAACGGCCTGGCAATGCTCGTGGGCAAACTGCTCACCGGTACCGCCAGCCTTTTTGCCGATGTGAGAACTTACTGGAGCCCCGAGGCCGTTGAACGGGTTACGGGCGTCAAACTCGAAGGCATAGCCGCAGGCGGTTTTATTCATCTTATCAACTCCGGCGCCGCCGCTCTGGATGCCACGGGTATGTGCAAGGACGAAGACGGCAACGCCCTTATGAAAAAATGGTGGGATGTAACCGATGAGGACATCAAGGCAATGCTCAGCGTTACCGAATGGTGCCCCGGCAACACCGGTTATTTCCGCGGCGGCGGCTATTCTTCCCAATTTAAAACCATGGCGCAGATGCCCATCACCATGATTCGCTTTAACATTGTTGACGGCATCGGCCCGGTTATGCAGGTAGCGGAAGGCTACACCATTACTCTGCCGGACGAAGTTCACAACAAACTTTACAAACGCACCGACCCCACCTGGCCCACCACCTGGTTTGTGCCCAACACCAACGACAAGGTCGCCTTCAAAGATGTTTACTCCGTCATGGCCAATTGGGGCGCCAACCACGGCTCCCTGACCTACGGTCATATCGGAAGAGACCTGTTGGCTCTGGCAAGTATGCTGCGTATCCCCGTTTCCATGCACAACGTACCGGACGAAAAAGTTTATCGTCCCCATGCCTGGTCCGCTTTCGGCACCTCCGATTTGGAAGGCGCCGACTACAGAGCCTGTGCAACCTACGGCCCGATGTACAAATAATAAAGTATATCCCACAATTTTTTGGGGCTGCAGCAATCGCTGCAGCCCCTTTGTTTACATCCGTAACATCCTACGGTCAGGAGTCAATAAAAAATTTCCTTTTATTTATGCGGTAACGGTATCAAAAAAAGCAATATAATCCGCAATCGCCTCTTCAAAAAACTCCTCCACATAAATACCGAAATGCCCGCAGTTATATTCTTTAATTGTCGCCTTCCCGGAACGCTTGGCGCATTTAATTGTCGCTTTTGCGGGCGCCAACACGTCTTTCGCACAAACGGCATAATAAATCGGGATTGCAACATCTTCAGTATTTCTGCACGGTGAATATTTGACAAACTCCAAAAATGTTCTTGCAGGCACTTTGTTTATAAAAGTCGTATTTTCAGGCACAAGTTTTAATGCGTCTTTATAATCGGGAACCGCCATCATCGCAACTTCTCCGGGAGCGGCCCCCAATTTAATCATGACGGGGTGATATCCCGTCAGGCAGGACAACAGGTCAGCTATCAGGAACGGTATTGTTTTCACGGTTGTTTTCGGTTTAAGTGAACCTGCTGTTGCAAATGTATTTGTATAAGGGCACTGTGCCACGGTTGCGGTAATATCTTTTCGTTTTGATGATAATGTTATTACATGGCCTCCGCTAAATGAGGAACCGAACAACAATATCCTGCCGCCGTCAACCTTGTCGCTTTTTTTAACAAAATCAACGGCACAATTCCAGTCTTCAAGCTGCTTTTTTACATTAATCCACTGTCTTCTGTTGCCGTCACTGGCTCCGAAGTGACGGTAATCAAAAAGAAAGCAGGCATATCCCACCGCCGCAAATCTTTCGGCATAGGCATCAAGGCGCATTTCACGCACACTACCCAAACCGTGCGCCATGACAATGACGGGGCATTTTTTATCCACGGCAGGCAAATACAGCCACGCACTGCATCTTGTCCCGTCTGAATAAAAATCTACATCTTCACGGATAAATTTATTACTCATTTTTAATCCCTTCTGTCGATGATAATACTGTTATAACTATACACCCGACAACATATACAGTCAAATTCAAAATAATCCAGACTTTGCCAATTTGTTGTGTAATTTTGGATATACACCGTCTTTTCTTCTTTCGCAATTCCAAGATGTTTGAACTTGTGTTATAATTCGATTGTCAAATATGTTCCCGCGCTTGTGTTTAGTTATAAACTGAGAAAGACAGGGAGAATAAAATGAAGTGCAGTCAATGTAACAACGAAATGGAAAAAGGATTCCTAACAGTTACCAAAATCACCATCGGAAGAGTTCTGGATGTTGCAATTAAATGGTGTTCCGTCGAAAAAAGTGAAACCGGAATGTTGGGACGAAGCAAGAGAAAAAAGTTTTATATTCAAAACAGAAACTGCGGCCGATATTCACCGGCGTATTATTGCGCTAATTGCGGAAAAGTATTTGCAGAGTTTTATACTTCACAGCGTTGAGTTATGTAACAGAATAAATGAGCTGTGCATTTTTTTGCACGGCCTGTTTTTTTATCGGGGCAATTTAAGATTTAATAAAATTTATTTTGCCCGCAAACTCAGTATTCGTCTCCGCCCTCTCCGGCCCAATGATCGTAAAACTCAGTTCCGCGCCAGAGGCCTCTTAAAAGAGCCTTATGAGTGGTTTCCCAACGTACCCATTCGTCTATCCTTGTCATACCGTAGCCTATCCAGTCATTAAAGAAGACGTTTATTTCTTCCGCATCGCAGACTTTGTCCAGCTGAGCCCTGCGTTTCATCCTGACATACCTTATGGCAAGCCTTGCCTTTTCCACTCTATAAAGGCTCAGGGCGTCCCCCTCGACAGCCTTAGCCGCTTTGTCAAAAACGGCGTTATATTTGTCAAGGTTTTCTTCGCTTAAAAACGCATGAACCGGGTTATCGTTAAATCCCACATGGCAGTGATATTTTTCCGCCGTGTCGCAAAGCAGATTAATATACTCCCTGATATAAACTCCGGCGGCGCCGTAATAATAATCGGTGAACTCTTTTATATGTTTTTCCACATCCGTTTCGGCGTTCCAGAGAAGTTTGCTTATAACATAGGCTCTGAGCTCGTTTAAATCCACGCTCCCGGCAGAGGCTCCGCAGGCCTGTTCAAAAACGCCCTTTACATTATTTGCAACAAACGCCTTCATGTTGGGCTGCAAAGAGCGCCAGTTGGGGTGGGGGGTGGGGTAATGGGCAAAACATGTGGTGTAGTCCCAGATATACATGCGTCCGCAGACCTTGCCCCAGTCCCTCAGGTCGTCAATGAACATCTTTTTTGTGCCGTCAAGCATGGTCATCGCTCTGGTATAATCATCGCACTCCTCAAAAGAGTGAGAGAAACAGGCCTCAATGGAACACAGGCGCACACAGACATTGTGCCTTGCCCGGGCGAATTTTGGAACCTGCCTTGTGTACATATAGGCAAGGGTGTCAAAAATCACTTCCGGGAACTCTTCTTCAAGGGCTTCGGCAATAGCGTTTACAAAGTGTATGAGCGTCCCTGCGGGAGAGCCTTCCTTTTCGTCCAGAGCGGTGCAGTTCAGACATTGGCAGTTGCCGCCCCAATCATTTTGGGAAATGGAAATGATGGTTTTGCCGGGATTTGCCTTAAGCGCCTCCCTCACCCTTTCAATGGCAATTTTCAGCACCTCCGGGTGCGTCAGGCAAAGCTGAAAGCGTTGGGTTTTTGTGGGACGCTCTCCGTCCACAAGCGCATAGTATTCCGGGTGCTCTTTCGCATAAATTTCCGGCGGCATAATGGTTTGAAAACTGTGCACAAACCAGACATAGGCTATGTTTCCGCCGTGTTTTTCCTTTATATCCGCCGCCGCGTTGAGGCGGCTTTTTACCGCAAAACGGGTATGCTTTGTGTAAACATTCAGGTTGTGAGCCCGGTATTCCAAAACGGGCACCTGTCTGTCATAAATCTGCGGCACCTCAATGCGGGTGAGCACGGGTATTTTTTCACAGTCGGCGGCAAAGAACCGACAGCCTAAACGCTCCAGCAGTTCATAAACACCGTATATGACGCCCCGTTTTCCGCCGTAAATGCCGAGGTTTTCGCCGGCGGTTTTTATTATAAAGCCGTCATTGCCCAACCCCTCGTCGAGCGGGATAAAATCAAGCGCCGCCTTCCCTACGGCTATTGCCGGCTTTTCCCCTTTTTCACGAACCACGCAAAAAGGTTTGCCGCTCATCAGTTCCAGATATCTCCGGAGTTCGTCCGCCGCATAAACTTCCTGCTCCCCGGCATCACCGGCAAGCAGAATTTCCGCCAGAACTTCGCCTTCACTGAAAATTAAAGTTCCTTTCATTTAATTCGCCCCCCATAAACTTTTTATTATTTTAACCCCGCCGCATTCGCTATCGGTGCAACGCAACAATTAAAGCCCTCTTCTCGTGACCGAAATCACGAAAAGAGGGCTTTGTGTTCCGACTGAATGCGGCAAAAACATGGGTTACCTCCAGGTGCATTACCACATAAAACCGTTGGCCGGTAAAGGATGAAAACCAATAAGCTATGACTTTAAGCGAAAAACCTTTCAGCGACCGGTAGAGCCGAATCCGCCGGAACCTCGGGAGGTGTCCTCCAGGGTTTCGACCTCCGTCACTTCCATTGCCGCCACGGGCATTACCACAAGTTGGGCAATGCGCTCACCGGGAAGAATTCGGTGCGGCTTTTCGTACTGGTTTACAAGCCCTACGCAAACTTCTCCTCTGTAGTCGCTGTCAATAACGCCCACGCCGTTTGCAAGACCCAAACCGTGTTTAACCGCCAGCCCGCTCCTGGCAAAAACAAAGGCGGTGCAGTCCGCCCCGGGGAGGGCTATGGCAATACCGGTGGGAACAAGGGCATGTCCGCCCGGTTCAAGGGTCAGCGGCTCTTCAATGCAGGCGCAGAGGTCCAGCCCGGCGCTGCCCGGCGTGGCACGTTCCGGGAGCTTTGCCTCCGGTCTTACTTTCATTACAAGCAGTTTATTCAACGTTATCTTCCTTACCTGCGGCCAAATGCCTTTTCTCATTGAGTTCATTCAACATGCGCTTATGTTCCTTGTCGCTCAGAGCATAATTCCAGGTGGGGATAACCGAAAGTATTCCGCCGATTGCGGGCGGTATGGAAACCAGGAAGAACAAAATCATCATAAACTGAGAATACTTGTCCTCCAAACGGGGAACTCCGCCGGCTGCGATAAATTTATTCAGTTCGTCAATTGCCGCATCCGAAAAACCTACCGCAGTATAGGCCATGCCGCTGATAACGGTAGCAATAGCGGTGGTAAGCTTTACAATAAAGGTCTGGCCGGAAAAGAAAACGCCGTCAGGTCTTATTCCGTTGTGGTATTCCTCATAGTCCACCGCATCGGCAATCATATAGCTCTGCAAAACGGTATTAATTCCCGCAGTCGCTCCGCCGAAAGTGAACAGAACAAAGCAAATAACCAAGTATACGGGCTTTACCAAATCTCTCGGCGCAATCAGGTACAGAACAAAAATCAGTACAAAGGGGATTACTCCGAAAAGATTGCTGTAATTGTATAGATCCTTCTTTTCAAACCTGGACACCAGTTTCGGCGCAAGACCCATAGCGGCAAACTGCCCTATCAGCATACCCCCGCCCAGGAACACCATGTAAAGCAGGGCTGTCGTGGGGTTTTTGCTGGCGTAATAATAAGTGACCAGGGGCATGGCCGCCAACATCAAAAGCTGTTTCGGGCTGCCCATTACGCCGGAAAGAAGAATCTGCCTGAAAGGCTTGTTTGTCCACATGAGGCTAAAGTTTTCTTTAAGAGAATAACTTTTTTCAGAGGCGGGGATTCTCTCCTTTGTAAACAGTCCCGTAAGCTGGAACATTGCGGAGCCTATTACTCCGAAAATCAGGGCGGCAACAATAAAGCCCATCCGCTCACCCGCCGCAGCGGCGGTCACTTTTTCCGTATCTTCATAGAATCTGGCAAAATGTTTTCCCAACTCCAGGGCAACAGGCTGAAAGCTCACCAGAGTTATACCGCCGCCGATACCGGCTATCATCCTTGCCAAAGAAAGGAGTTTTTGCCTGTCCTCGGCACTCTCGCTCATCAAGGCGGTGATGCCCCACAGGGGGATATCTCCTACCGTATAGGTCATGCCCCAAAGCACGTAAGTGACAGCCGCCCAAATAACTATTGCGGCATTTTTCCCTACAAAATTCCCCCCCAAACTCGGATCGAAAAAGCCGAAGTTTGTATAGCAAAGTACGGTAATAATCAAAATGGGGATAGGTACGGCTATCAGATAGGGACGGCATTTGCCGATTTTTGTTCTGGTTTTGTCAACAATTGTACCCATCATCGGGTCATTGAAGGCGTCCCAGACTCTTGCAATTGCCATTATAATGCTCACGGTCGCAGCCGGGATAAGAATGGTAAACTGCAGATAATAGGCCAGGCCGGCACCGATAATGTTGTAAATGATGTTTTGCCCCGCCAGGCCTATCAGATAGGCGTTCCGCTCCTTTGGGGTGTAAGTGTTTAACTTCTCCATAGTATTCCTCTTTCCATTTTATTTTTAATTCCGCTTATTACCGTCCAAGCTGAAAATAAACGCCGTCATTCCACGCCTCTGTAGGCCGCCCCTCTTGTAAATTCCCCACGGGGAGGCACACCTGCTGAAAAATCCTTTATTACAAGGCCGGCTTCTTCCCTGCTTTCCGTTGTGAAATAAAGCAGTAAAAAGTCCATATTTTTAATCTCTTCCTTTTTATCGCCCAAATATACCGGGCGCGAGTTATAAACAACCGAACAGCCCGCTTCACAAATCACGGGGAATTCTATGCCCATACGATCCCTAAGCGCCCCGCTACCGCCGCAATCGGCACATTTTTTACCGTTATTCAAAGGGCAGGCTCGGGTCAGCATAAGGGGCAGACGGCCGTAGGCAAAAATTCCTCGGGGCAAGTCACCGCCCAAAGCCGCCGACTGCTTAAGCGTCATTTCGGTAGACACAAGGACGGCTGTAACTCCCTCCCGTGAAAGGGTTTTGATACTGCGGGTGTTGAAAATGTTGGTTCCCGGCCCCGCCAGGACTTCAAAGCCTTCCCCCAAAGCTAAAGCAACACCGTCAAGGGTTCCGGCTACGGCGGTTTTTATCCCCGCCGCTTTTGCCCGTTTTAAAAGCTTTCTTATTCCGTCACTGCCGCCGAAAATCCCCCGGGGCAGTTCCACCGCCGCTTTAACGGAGCCTTCGGCAAAAGTTTTCAGTGTGTTTTCATCGGTGCTTAAGGGCAGCCAAATACATTCTATGTTGTCCAAACTTTCCGGAATCTGTGAGAGATTTGAAAACCGTGCATACAGCACCGGATTGTTTGCCGCATGTTCGGTTACAGTTTCGGAGGACGGCGAAAAGGGAATGCTTTTCCCCTCTTTCAGCAAAGCGTTAAGCCCGTTTAATGCTTCCCTGCGCAAAGCATTTATTAAAGATAAGGGCAAATACAGCCCTTCCTGTAAATTTATGTCAATGTTCCGGGCAAAAAACTGGGTGCCCCCGCATTTTTTAAGCGCCTCTTCAACAACCCCGGGCGAAGCCGATTTTTTCTGCGCCTGTTGTGCAACTTCCTCGGAGCGAACCGACACCCTTTTACCGTTTGCATGGGCGGATAGTTCCGGCGGTTCTCCGCTCTTTGCAGTAAATACAAAGTCAACGGGCAGCAAAGGATTTTCCTGTCCGTACAGGTTTTGAAGTTCCGACAACGCCGACTCAAAGGCGGGTTCGTCATCTTTTTGACGAACGCCGAACATTCCCCGCCCCCGCTCCGAAAGACAGTGACCGTCCGAAAACCCTTCACGGGAAAACATCATCTCAAGGTTGCTTCGGCTCTCCCGGGTCAGTTCGCCCTCCAGCGCCTCCCGGCAGGCAACCACCGCCGCCGCCACATATTCGGGTCTTTTAAGCCGGCCTTCAATTTTAAAAGAAGTAATCCCCCGCTCGGCCAAAAAAGGCAGATGTTTTATCAGGGAAAGGTCTTTTAAGCTCAGGTCAAAACCCGTTCCGCCCGGGGCGGAAAAAGGCAGGCGGCAGGGGGCGGCACACATACCTCTGTTGGCACTGCGGGTACCCAAAGCCGCACTCATATAACATTGGCCCGACACACTCATGCATTGGGCGCCGTGAACAAACATTTCCAGTTCAATAGGAGCATCTTCTGTGAGGGCAAGAACCTCTTCCCGGCTAAGTTCCCTCGGCAGCACAATGCGGCTGAAACCCAGCTTTTCAAGCAGTTCAATCCCTTTCAGGGTCTGAACGGACATCTGTGTGGAAGCGTGGAGTTTCATCCCCGGCGCCGCTTCCCGCACCGCTGCGGCAAGCCCCAAATCCTGCAAAATCAGTGCATCCGCACCTGCGGCGCAGGCACGCTCCGCAACGGCCAAGGCCTCCGTAAAATCTTTGTCCCCCGCCAAGGTGTTAAGTGTGATATACACCTTAACCCCTCTGCCGCGGCAATAGGCGGCGGCTTCGGCCATTTCGTCAAAATCAAAATTCTTTGCCGTCCGTCTGGCGTTGAAAGTTTTTGTGCCGAAATATACGGCATCTGCCCCGCAGCGTACCGCCGCTTTAAGGGCTTCCGGACTGCCCGCCGGAGCTAAAATTTCAACCTTGTTTTTCAATTACCCTTTTTTTCCGAACGCAGGGCGGCCAACTCTTTGCCCAGCCTGTCCGCCTGTTGACGGTAGACTTCCGCATTGGTCTTTGCCCTGGCGGCGTCTTCCAGATAGTCCTGAATTTGAGAGCGCAAATTGTCGGCGCTGGAATCCGCTTTTTTCGCCGCATCGGCATACTCCAGGGCGGCCAGCACAGCGGCTTGGGTAACGGAGATTCTCGCATTTTCATCCATAAGTGTGGTCATTCTTTTATCGAGTTCCTCACCCAAAGTCTGGATGTACTTTACATCGTCACCCGTCGTGACAATATAGTCCATCCCGCAAATGGTCAGTTTTACTCTATTTCTTTCCGCCATTATTATCACCTTTCCGCTCCGCGCGGCGCGCGGTCCTTTTTCTTCGCATGTATTATACATTATAACCAACTCGGAATAAAGATATTTTTCAAAAGAGTTCACCTTAAAAACCGCCGTATCGGCATCTATTCCCCGATCAGGCATTCACCTGTCCGATTTTTATCGATAAAAAAGGGCTGCCTACGAATCTTTGCCGGGCAACCCTTTTCATCTGAGAACAATTATTTTAATAAATCCATCGGAAATACCCGACCGTTATACGGTTCTTCTTTTTCTTCCTTAAAGAATAATTCGACTGTAAATTCATCTCGGAAGTCTTTTTCCACCACCTCAAATTTACCGTCTTTATATCGATAAATCAACATAAGAATGCCGTCTTCCAGATAATGATGTGTAGCCATACCGATTGATTTTGTTTTATCACAATTATTCGCACGCTCAATGTAAACATCGGTTACGGGGTCAATCCGGGCAACTTCCTTTATGTCGCTTCCATTGTCCACGGATGAAAAATCCCGATAATTCAGTTTTTCCTTAACATAATACCAGTTTTTTATTTCCGCATATTTTCCCGTTCCCGAATGATATCGATAAAAAATGTACAGCAAGCCGCCCTGTTTCACTTTATGAACACTGTATAATGAGTTGCTCTCCGTCTCCCGCAAGCACTCAATCCCGAATTCATCGTCCACTTTTGTGATGAATGTCAGTTTGGTAAAAAGTGCAACCGTGGGATCTTCATCGCATTTTTGAATAAACAAATCAATGTCAATTTCTTTTGTAATCAACTCATTGTACGGATTGGTATTGTCTATTCGGCTCATTATCGAGCTAAGGTGATTTTGATCTATATCATCAATCGATAAGGGCGATTCAAACGGGTTTTTAGACGGGCTGTTTTGAGGCTTGTCTTCCGACGATGTATTGCAAGAAGCCAGCGAAAAGATTATCAGAACTGCAAATATTAAGATAAAGCACTTTTTCATTACCACCCCTCCATTTCAATTGTTGGGAAACCAGAATAATGCAGTTCTATTATGCATCAGTATTAATAATTTGACAATAATAAATATTTTTTCAAAAAAAGGCTTGCATTTATGAAAACTCGATGATATAATGCCCCTCGTCCGAAAGCGGTTTGCGCTTTCAGCCGGTGCTTATTACGATGAGGTTCCACCCGTTCCCATCCCGAACACGGTAGTTAAGCTCATGAGTGCCGAAAATACTCGGAGGGCAGCCTCCCGGGAAGATAGGTCGGTGCCGGCACAAAAAACAGTCGTCCAAAAGGGCGGCTGTTTTTTTATATTTTTTCGTTTCCAATAACCCCTCACAGTGTGTTTTTTAGAGTATTCCTATGCTTTTTGCAGTTATTTTGAATTTATTCCTATGGTTTTTGCAATTATTTCAGGATTATTCCTATGCTTTTTGCAAAAACAGAGCGAACAATCTTTGAAAAAGGCTTTAGAGGTTCGAATTATTATTACTTCACGGGGGCATGATACCGCCTTTGTCGGCACCTTTTTTCTTTTTTGCATTTTAAAGTGTGTTCCCAATTTCTTTAAACAGTGTTATACTGTGCGTTGAAGAAACTTCTTTTCCCCTCCGGTAGAAAAAATCTTATCTTCAAGAGGCTGTAAGGATGAAAAAATCTTACGATGTACTCATAGCGGGCAGCGGAATTGCCGGCCTTTATGCGGCCATACAATTCGGCTGTGATACGAGTGTGCTTATGCTTGCAAAACAGTCTCGAGAGATTTGTTCCACCGCTTTAGCCCAGGGCGGGGTAGCCGGTGTGCTGAAGCATGATGACGACAGCTTTGACCTCCATGTAAAAGATACTCTTGTGGCGGGAAGCTACAAAAACGATATTGACGCCGTGGAAGTTCTGGTTCATGAAGGGCCGGAGGATATTCGCAAAATCATTGAAATGGGCGTGGACTTTGACAAGGACGAAAACGGCGAGCTGAACATGACCCTTGAAGGGGGGCACAGCTGCCGCAGGATAGTCCACCACAAGGACCGAACCGGCAAAGAGATTGCGGAAAAGCTCACAAAGGTTGCCGCCCAAAAATCGAATATACAACTTGAAGAAAATACGATGATAATCAACATTGAACGGGTAGTGGGGGGCTTTCGTGCCGACCTTCTGCGGGGAGAGGAATACTCCTGCGTTTACGCAAGTTTTGTAATCCTCGCCACGGGGGGAATAGGCCGGGTTTACCGCTATACCACCAACCCCGCCACCGCCACGGGCGACGGCATCCGTTTTGCCTACGAGATGGGGGCAAAAATTAAAAACATCAGTGCGGTTCAGTTCCACCCCACCGCCTTTAATTCCCCGAACAGCAGGGAACAATTTTTAATAAGCGAGGCGGTGAGGGGCGAGGGCGCTTATCTTCTCAACTGCGACAAACAGCGTTTTATGGACCGTTACGATGAAAGGCTGGAACTTGCTCCCAGAGATGTGGTATCCCGGGCCATTGTATTGGAATCCCGGCGCACGGGCAGCAACGAATTTTTTCTGGATATAACGCACAAAGACCGGGAATTTCTGTTTGACCGCTTCCCCGCAATAAGCGAGGCCTGCCTTGCCCGGGGCGTAGATATTTCCAAAGACCTTATCCCCGTCTACCCCTGCCAGCACTATCTTATGGGGGGCATTGATGTGGACCTCAACGCCCGCACCACCCTCCCGCGCCTGTACGCCGCCGGGGAATGTGCCCATACCGGCGTTCACGGGGGCAACCGTCTTGCAAGCAACTCACTTTTGGAAGGTTTGGTTTTCGGCAGAAGAGCCGCCCTGGATATAATCAAGTGTCTGGATGCCGGTTTTGCCCGGGTTAACCCCGGGCCCTGCCCGGACGATTTTTCCGGAGCGCCTCTGCCTACGGGCATCCGCACCGCCGTGCGGGAGATTATGCAGCGGGCATATTTTGTAATCCCCAACCCCTCCGCCGTCAGACAGGGGCTTAAGAGAGTGGAAGAGTTTATGAAAAGGCTGCAAAACGGCCGTTTTGCTCAAACGGCGGATTTTTGCGAGGCTAAAAGTCTTGTGACCGTGGCCTGTTTAATTTTGCAGGATGCCGCACAAAATTTTGAATAACCGTTTTCAGCATCCGACGGATGCGGATAAGGAGGAATGTTCAATGGTTGAACAATTTTATCTGGATGATTTAATCAGGCGGGCAATTATGGAGGATGTCAACTATACGGATATTTCCTCGGAATATCTGTTTGACCCCGCCGAGCGTTGCCGGGCGGAAATAATCTCAAAGGATGAAGGGGTTCTCTGCGGACTGCCGGTCTTTTTGCGTGTTTTTGAGCTGCTGGACCCCTCTTTCACTTTTAAAACCGACAAAAAGGATTCCGACCGCCTGGTCAAGGGTGAGGTCATAGCCGAACTTACGGGGCAGACCCTCGCTTTACTCAAAGGGGAACGCACCGCCCTCAACCTTATTCAGCACCTTTCCGGCATAGCCACCCAAACGGCCAAAGCAGTTGAGGCGGTAAAACATACCAAAGCCCGTATTACCGACACAAGAAAGACCCTGCCGGGACTCCGAGCACTGCAAAAGTATGCCGTCACCTGCGCAGGGGGTAAAAATCACCGTTTTAATCTTTCGGATGCGGCCATGCTCAAAGACAATCACATTCAGGCCGCCGGCGGCATAACCGCCGCCATGACCCGTCTGAGAGAAAATCTCGGCCATATGACAAAAATCGAGGTGGAAACCGCCTCTCCGGCAGAAGTGGAGGAAGCCTTGGCAGCGGGGGCGGATATAATCATGCTTGACAACATGGATATCCCCGCCATGACAAAAGCGGTGGAACTCGCAGGAGGCAGAGCGATTTTGGAGGCTTCCGGCGGTATTACTCTTGAAAATTTGGCCGCCGTGGCGGAAACGGGTGTGGATATTATCTCTCTGGGCGCCTTAACACATTCCGTTAAGGCCTTCGATATTTCCATGAACTTTATCGACTTTTAAAATTCGGCTGAAACGGGGGAGCAAACAGACGTTTGCTCCCCCGCTTTTATATTTTTTTACTTTTTCCTCAGTTCGGCAAAAAACTCCGTCAGCTCTTCCGCACAGGCTTCCTGCATAAAGCCCCCCGTAACCTGAGGGCGGTGGTTATAGGGCAGGTCAAACAAATTGACAACCGACCCGCAGGAACCCGCTTTTTTATCGTAGGCGCCGAACACCAACCGCCTTATTCTGGCATTTATTATTGCTCCGGCGCACATGGGGCAGGGTTCCAGGGTTACGAATAAGTCACACTCCCACAACCGCCATCCGCCGAGGTTTTTACAGGCCTCATTTATTGCCTCAATCTCCGCATGGGCGAGGGCGTTTTTATCCTTTTCCCTGCGGTTTCTGCCTCTGCCGACAATCTCACCCCGGCAAACCGCAACGGCGCCCACCGGCACTTCATCTTCCGCTTTCGCCTCCCGCGCAAGCTCAAGAGCGGCAAGCATAAAGTCCTTATCTTCCACTGTCTACCTCCCCGCCGTCAATTTCCTCATTTGTTAAATTCAACAAATTGCCTTGTGATATTAAAAATAGCAATCAGGGCCGCCAGCATCGGTACGGTAAAAACATAGTTTGTAACGCGGGCCCCAAAGCTCATCTCAACCTCCGGAGGATTAAGACGAATTCTTTTGGGATGAAAGAAAAAGATTAAAGTACAGGCCAGACCGGTTACAAATGCAACTGTCATAATAACACTTATGATAATGTCTACATTTTTTATGCCGCCCGCATTAAGCAAAGAGAGAATGGAAGAAAAAAGGTTGTTTACAAAATGAATAAGCACCCCTGTCCAGATGCTCCCCGTAGCCACAACATAATAACCTATTGCAAGCCCCGCCACAAGAGCGAAGGGAGCCTGCACCAAGTTCCCGTGCATGAGGGAAAACACGATGGAAGACATAAGAATTGCAAAAAGGTCCCCGTGACGGCGCAGTGGCTGCATGATAACTCCCCGCAGAGCAAACTCCTCCACCAAAGGCGGAATAACGGCAATTTGAATAATAAAGAATATTGATTCCAAACCGCCAACGGGTACGGGGTTTTCGGGAGCAGTTAAAGTAAAACCGAGCTGCTGCATCAGCATGATAAAAATGCTTGTGACGTGATTGCCCGCCAAACAAAACATGAAACCCGCCGGCACAGCTAAGAGCATCAGTCCCGTAGAAACGGGGCGGCCGAAAGCCAAAGCCTTTTCCCTTTTATTCTTGCTCATGAGCATTGCAACAACAAAAAAGGGCAAAAACACGCTAATCGCCGAATATATTCCCCCGAAAGCGTTTTGAAACAGGTCGTTTTCCGCAAATTCCCCGTCAAGCCTTAAAAAAACCAGCATATAATACACGGCAAATTGAAGCCCCACAAAGGCCAATACACAAAGCCCCGCAATTGCGCTCTGGCGGCGCAAATTCCTGGTTGCCGAAACATAGGCTCCGTGGCCGCCGCCCTCAAAACCGGAGGGTCTCCGGCTCGGAGTAAAAGAGCTCGGAATATAAAACTCATTCATGGGGTTAAATCTCCTTTGGCTGCGGCGATGTTTTCCGCACGCATCTACGGGATATTATAGACAGGCCCCCGCCATTTTACAAGGGCGAGGGGCTTATGATTGTGAATATTGAATTTCAAAAAACTGAAATTGAGTATATAACCTCATGTAAAAATGTTACGGCAAAGCGTGACTTTCTTTTCTTGAAAAAAGCCCGCGGCTCTGGTATAAATAGTTTGGGTTTGGAGGAGGCCGGTTTTATGGAATTAAAAGAAGTAAGTCCGATCAGCAAGGCCGAGGCGCAAGCATACGCAGCAGAAGTCCTGCAAAATCACATTCCCTGCACGGTAAAAAATATTTCTTACATCGGCGGCGGCTCGTTCGGTTATGTTTATAAGGCATCAACAGACAAAGCGCCTTACCGATTGGTATTAAAAGCCTGCAGGGTTCCGAAAATGGCGGAAAAAGAAGCCATGGCTTTAAACTTGCTCGGCAAAGACAGCCTTATTAAAATCCCCGAAGTTTATTTCACATCTTTTGCAACCGAAAGCATCCCCATTGATTTTATCTGCATGGAACATATGCCGGGCAAAAATTGTTTTACCGACTTTGTGCAGTTGTTCAAATCGAAAGCGGTCAAAAAAAGCTTTGCGGACAAAGTCACATCGGCATTAAATCTATGGCACAGTACGACAAACGACAAGTTCGGCTTCATTGAAGACGCCCGTTTTGACGAATGGCTTGATTTTTATAAACCCTTTGCACATGAAGTTCTTGAGTCCGCAAGAAAGCTTTGCAAAGAGGGCAAGCTCGAAAAAAAGGTGCTTGCCGTAATGGAAAACGCATGGTTGAATTTTGATTATATTTTCAGTGAAAAAGTGAAAGAAGCCTGCCTTATTCACGGGGACATGAACGTGATGAACATTTTGGCAGACAAAAAACTTAACCCGCTTGCAATCATTGACCCGCTTGACAGCAAGTGGGCGGATAAGGAATACGAATTGTTTCAACTGCGCAACTTAACGGGAGACAGGTTCGGATTATATGATATGTATAAAGAGAAATATCCGGTATCGGAAAAATGCGATATTAAAACCGCTTTTTATGCCTTATATCATGAGGTGTATTGCTATATTCTTTCCGGAAAAAAGTTTAACTTTATTCTTATGCCGTTAGTAAAGCGTATGAAAAAAGAGTTGAAAACAATCTGACGCTATCTGACAGCAATTATTTGATTTTTTGACAGTTTAGTTTTTGTCGGTATATAAAAATCGGCCCGCTTCTTTTTTGAAAACAGGCCGGTTTTTCATTTTTTGTCTAAATGTTTGCCAAGTTGTCAAGAGTCCAAATTAATCCACATCGCAGGGCGGACACAGCCATTACCATAGCTGACACCACAGCCATTATCGGAATTAACAAGGCCAGCACCGCCGACACCGGCGGCATAATGCTGATTATAGCCGGGCGACCGCAACCACCACCAAGAGCAGGTGGCTGTGCCACCTTTGGTGTAACAACGGCTTTTATAAGCGCCGTTTGCTTCTGCATAAGCAGTCGGTACACATTTTCTTGCTTCGTCACTGATGAAATATTCTTTCACCTCTTTGATACTAAGCAGAAATACTTTATCTGTTGTGGCATTGCCGGCGTTGATGTTGTGATCGGTATTCTTATCTGCGGATACATTTGTTGACTGTATTTTTGCTTGCTCATCCGCACTGAATGCTGATTTCAGAAAAGTATCATTCATCCAAGTCCTAAGCGTGCACTCCTCCCATGTTATATCCTCGTATGACAAATTATACTGTTTACAGTCGAGAGCTTTATCACTTATTACAAGAAGCTTATTATCCTCTTTCGCCAACACAATCCATTCTATATCTTCTTTACCGTTTGACTTATCATTATCCTGTTCGTATGCACCAAAGACTACGGTGTCTCCCACTTTAACGTATTTCATCTTTTCAACTATATACTGACTGTAGATGCTTGCTGCCTTTTCTGTACTATCTTTATATCCGTTCAATGCAATCAAACTGTCATACGCTTCAACTATCTTTCCGTCATTCATCAAAGTGATCGCGGAATTATATTCGCTGCTTGGAATTATTACAGTTTTAAGCACAATCAAAAATACAACGCAGGCACAGACAATCGGTGTTGCTATGACAATTACTCTTTTGATTTTTTTTAGCTGCCTTTCTTTAGCAATTCGCCTTTCCTCCAAAATTCGTTCTGCCTTAAGTCTGTCCGCTTCTTCCTTTGCTTTGATTTCTTCTATCTTTCTTTGACAGACACTAATCTGTTCATCGGCATCTTTCCAGCCGGAGATAGACTGAAGTTTTCTAATTGCCGCTTCATAATTTATAATTTCTTCAATTTTTTCACCTTTCATTTGAGACTTCGCATTATTGTAAATAGCATCCTTTCGGCTGACTTCCGCTTTTTCAAGGCATTGTTCATAAAGGGTGTCTGCATCCTTAAAGCCGCTGATGCTTTTAAAAACCCCTGCAGCGGATTTAAAAGCTTCTTCAGAGGTGGCCGTTTCCATTGCCTTTACCGCACTGTTATATTTTTCCGTTAATCTGTCATTTTCATTGCGCTCTTTTATGTAAGTAATATAGCCGCTCAGTTCCTCTTTAAGCGCATCATCACCGAATCGAAGAATTTTCTGATAATTACCGTTATCTTCAAAAGGTTGTGCGCAATCTTTAAGGTTTTCCTGTTTGCTTACTTTTATTTCCGCCATTAATTTGCCGAGATATGCTTTCGCATTTTCCGGCTCCATGTCGAGAACTTTCTCAAAATATTCATTTGCCTCCCGCCAGTTGCCGTCCTCAAGGAAGATAAAGGCTCGCTTCAGGAGAGGGGCAGCGTTTGAGTGTGCGGGGTTGTGGGCTGCAACCGTTTCTTTTGCTGCCGCTTTCGGTTTATCTGCCTCGGTAATCTTTTTAATACCGCGTATCAGGTCCTGCATAAAGCCGAGTTTTGACATATCCTGTGCCTGCAGATGTGAGAACTCCTCAGGCAAATCATAGGGGTCCATATCCCGGTACACCGGGATGAGTACCTTTTTGCCCTTGCTGTCCTTAACAAGAGCAAGGTAACGGCTCCATTCATTTTTTACCCATACGGCATTAAAGTATTCGGGTTTTGTGCCGAGCACAACCATGACTTTTGCGCTGTTCAGGGCGGCGAATATATACGGTTCATACGCCGTGCCGAGCTTGTCTTCAAGGGTGATGCGGGAGAAGAATACTTTAAAGCCTTCATTTTTCAACTGATGATAAAGATCGTTGGCAAGCACGGAATCCATCGTTCTTCTGCCGTTATTGTCCGTTTCTTTATAGCAGATGAAAACATCAAAAGGCTCTTCTTTGGAGGATATTGCAAGAATACCCTTTTGAATATCGTCAATCGCTTTTGCCTCTTCTTCATAAATCTGCTTTTGATAACCGTCGGAATAACGCAGGGCGGATTTGTAGTCCTCATCCATGTAAATTGATGTGAACTGAGCACGGTTGACAGTGGGAATATGCTTATTTGTTGCGGGATCCTCTACATACTCAATACCGTAACGGCAGAGCACCAAAGACCAATATGCCTCGGCATCGGTGTTGTCTTCGTTCAATATCTGCTCATAGATACCCATCGCCTTGTCAAATTCATTGTTACGGCGGAAGTGGTTGGCTCTGTCATACAGATTTGCCCTTCTGTCGTCATCAAGGCGGGGTAAAGTCTGTTTCGTTCCGCAACTGTCGCAAATGCCGACCGTTGTTCCCTGCTCAAATTCTAACCCGCCGCCGCACATTTTACATTTAAATAAGGCCATATTCTTTTATCCTCCAATTGTTTTTATGTATTATCGGTTACGTTACATAAATTATGCCGCTTAAAACTGTAAACTAATGCCGCTCTAAAGCATAAAATGTTATGAGTTCAAATTAATCCACATCACAGGGCGGACACCGTTGTTATCCTCCTTGAGTTTGTACCCGGAATATATCCCCGAGTTGGTGACATAGGAAGCATTTTTTTGAGTGATGCCCGGCGTGCGCAGCCACCACCAGCAGGTGCCCTTGCCGTCCACTTTAAAAACCCTGCTCTTCTTTACGCCTTGCTTAATTGCATAGGCGGTAGGCGCACACCTTCTTGATTCAGTCGTACTGAAATAACGCTCCATTTCGGAAATGCTTAAAATAAACATCTTATCTTTTGTTGCCTTGCCCGGATTTGTTAAGAAAAGAAGGCTTTTGTCCGCCGTAACATTGGTTACGGCAATCATTTTTTTATGGTCTTCTCCGAATGCCTCATTCATAAAAGTATCGTTCAGCCATTTACGTAATGAACAGGTTTCCCAGGTTATATCAGTGTCGGAGGTGTGGTATCGTTGGCAGTCAAGGGCATATTTGCTGATTAGCAGAGCTTTCTTGCCGTCAACGGCTAAAACAAGCCACTCTATTTCTTCTTTACCGTTTAATGTCTTTTTGTCCTGCTCATAAAAACCGAATTTAATTGTTTTTCCGGTAGAAACATTACCCGACCCGGCATTTTTAATCTGCTCTGCGGTTATTTGAATTTGAGCTTTTGTGCAGCTCTCTTCGGCTTTTTCCCTGCTGTCTTTGTAAAAAGGTATAACGGAAAACTTTCCTGACGCCTCCGCATATTCTTCGGCATTGTATAACTCTGTTGCAGAATTATATATCCTGTCCGGAATTATCACCGTTATTAAGAGAGTTGAAAAAACAATGCCGGCAAGAATAAACGATAAAGCAATTATAATTCTCCTTTTGCGTTTTTCGGCGGCCTTCTTTTTAGCAATCCGTTTTTCCTCTGCCTTCCGTTCAACCTCCATCAGGCAGTCTTCCGCCTTTTCAATGCATTGTTCATAAAGGGTGTCGGCATCCTTAAATCCGCTGATTCTTTGAAAAATAGCTGCAGCTGCTCTAAAGGCTGCTTCAGAATTTGCCAGGTTTGTAGCCTTTATTGCCATGTCATATACTTCTTGATTTTTTCGTTCAATTACTTGAGCGTTGCAAATAAGCAATTGCTTTTGCAGTGCGGAATCACCGAAGCGAAGAGCTTTCTGATAATTACTGTTGTCGCTAAAAGGTTGCTTACTATTTTTAAGGTTGGACAGTTCTCTCGCTTTCGTTTCCGCCATTAATTTGCCGAGATATGCTTCTGCATTTTCAGGTTCAAAATCGAGAACTTTTTCACAATATTCGTCAGCCTCCCGCCAGTCGCCGTCTTCAAGAAACATAAAAGCACGTTTAAGAAGTGATGCGGCATTCACGGAGCTTTGGACTACGACAGTTTCTTTAACATGTCCGGCTCCGTCATACAGATTTGCTCTTTTGTCGTCATCAAGGCGGGGTAATGTCTGTTTCGTTCCGCAACTGTCGCAAACACCGACCGTTGCCCCTTGCTCAAAGTCTATTTTGCCGCCGCACATTTTACACTTGAAGACAGGCATTTTTATTGCCTCCGGGATTTGTTTTATTTTTACCGCCTGTGGGCGGAGTTTTTAGAAGTTATTCCCCATGAGATTAAAAGCGGTCACCGCCGAAGATAAGGTCACCACCGTTACCGCCATTAATTACCGGCATTCTTTCGTTGCCTTCCGGATTCCCGCCACTCATTATGCATATAATAACCACTATGAATAACCCGCAAAAATAACACTTATAATTTAAGATGGCAGATTAAGCCAAAGTGCAGGACGTATACCTTTCATATCAGCGACATTAAAGCTGGCGTAATCACCATTGTCAAGTACAATCCCTGCCTCGTCGGCATAATCACCAGGGGATCTTAGCCACCAGCAACAATAATCGCCACTATCCGAATTAACGGATTGCGATTTTGCGAATTGAGTGGGTTCGGCCTTTCTATCGGCTTCCGAAACAAAATAATTCTCTATTTCCTCAAAACTTAATAAAAATATTCTGTCTGTTGTCTCAATTGTTTCATAATCCGGTTCGGAATTAGGATTGTTATAGTTAATAACTTTTGATTCTGCAATTGATTTTTTTTCGTCATCTGAAAAAGCAGAAAAATAAAAATCCCTATTCAGCCATTTTCTCAAAGTGCTGTCCTCCCAGTCTGTTTCGTCACCGGATTGATTAAAAGGTTTAATATCAAGAACTCTATCAGCCACCAAAAAAACATTATTATTGTCTTTTTCCAGAATACGCCAAGATATCCTTTCCTCGGGAGAGGAAGCGTCAGCATCCATTCGGTATCTTCCCAAGTATATATTATCCCCAACTGTAATGTTCAAAGATTGCATTTTAAGCAGTTCCGTTTTTTTCTCTTTGCTGTCTTTATAGTCGCCAATTGAAGCAAACAACGCAATCGCCGTATTGTAATCCCTCGCCTCCATTGATGAAAGCGCACTTAGATATTGTCTTTCATTATATGCGGATATCCTTGCTGTAACAGTTTGTTGGTAGTTTGTTAAGACCGATTTATATTGATTGTCCGCAAAGCGCAACGCTTTCTGATAATAACCGTTTTCAGCCAAAGATATTTCAATTTCGGCAAGTTCGCTTTCTTTGCAAATTTTTTGTTCTGCCATTAATTTACCAATATATGCCCGGGCATTTTTAGGCTGAATGTCCAGCACCTTCTCACAGTAATCATCGGCAGATTTGAAGTCACCGTCTTCGAGAAATATAAACGCCCTTTCCAGCATTCCTTCAACATTAACGCCGTTTTGAACCGTTGTGACAGGCATTGATTTTTCTGTACCTGCCGGTTGCGAGATACGCAGCAATTTGCCGATGCCGCGCGAAAGGTCGGCAATAAAACCGATTTTGCTCATATCAAGCGCCTGAAGGTGCGCAAATTCTTCGGGCAGGTCGTAAGCGTCCATGCCCGCAAAGCACGGGATTAATGTCCTGCCGCTTTCTTTCTTCATTATCTGCAAAAAACGGGACCATTCATTCTTCACCCACGGGGCGCTGAAATGCTCAGGCCTGGTGCCGACCGCAAGCATCACTTTTGCTGAATGCAGTGCGGCAAATATGTAGGGTTCATACTCCTGCCCCAGTTTATCTTCAAGTGTAATTGCGGCATAAAAAACCTTGTAGCCCTCCTGCGTAAGATGATGGTAGATATCATTGGCAAGCGCACTGTCGCGTGTGCGTGCTCCGCTCTCGTCCGTCTCTTTGTAGCAGATGAAAATGTCGAACGGTTTCTCCCGGCTGACAACGGCGAGGATATCTTTCTGCAACTCGGCTATCTGCTTTGCCTCATGTTCATACACAAATCCGGCCGAACTGTCGGAATTGGCAAGTGCGGCAAGATAATCGGCATCCGTTAAAACAGATTCATACTGCGTTCTGTGGCAGGTGGGGATTCTTTTGCCGGTCTTCGGGTCTTCCACATACTCGACGCCGTACTTGCACAAAACGACTCCCCAATGCGCTTCGGCGTTGGAGTTATCATTCTCCAGAATCTTCTCATACACCTCGAGCGCCTTGTCAAAATCACTTTTAAGCCGCAGATTGTTGGCACGGTTAAAAAGGTTCGCCGTTACTTCGTCGGATTCTTTCGGCAAAGTCTGCTGTGTACCGCAATACGAACATTGCGCAACGGTATCATGTTCAGTGATTTGCAAATCGCCCCCGCACATTTTACATTTGAAGACAGGCATTTTTATTACCTCCGGGATTTGTTTTATTTTTACCGCCTGTGGGCGGGGATGTGCTTCGGGATACGGTTATTTTCTCGGTAGACCTTTCTTGAGGTCCGCCAAAGCTTCTTCGGGTTTTTCACGCAAATAAATCAGAAAATTATACGCCCCGATCGGCTCAAGATAGGTGGATTCAAAAAGAGTTTTCGCCGTTTGGCCCTCAACCTCAATTGCACCATCCTCTTTTTCGGGAAAAGTCCGCATTTTTACCCAAACGGCAAACTCCGCAAGGATATCGGGGTGGCGTGCCAGTTTTTGAAGCATCTCGGCGGCACGTTTTTCACTTTTGCCGAGTTCGTTGACGAAGTAAGAGAAAACGGAATCCTGCATAATACATCCTCCTAAATGTTATTTAAAAACTCTTTAAACCGGTTGGCATAAGCACGGGAATCACGCTCCACCAGCTGGTTGTTATAACCGTCACGGTCTTCTTCCGGCTGGATATAATTGTCGTCTTCCAGGTTTTCCCGAAATCGGATATCCAGATCCGTCTCGCCTTTCGCCGCCCGTTCACTCTGATAAGCATGCCGCATTTCATGTGCAATAGTATCCGCCGCTTCCGGCCCGTCGCCCAGGTTATATTCATTAATCATAATTACGGGATTGCCATTGGCATCCTGTATTGAAACGCCGAAATCGGTTGCGTCGGGGGTATTATAGTAATCAATGTAGGGCTTATTCTCAAGCCCAAGCACCTCGGCATTATAATCAACCAGTTGCACAATGGCTTCTTTCCGGCCTTCCAAATCTTTGACATCCCATTCATTCTGTCTGAAGCCGTTCAACGCCTCGGTAGCGAGTTCAACATCCTCAAAATAATCCTTGTTGTCATTGATATCCGAGGTGTCAATCTCTTCATAATCTTCGGGCGGCAATTCCTGGACGGGTTCCGGTTCATCCAGGGTTTCCGGTTCCGTTTCACCGAGCATTGCGGCGTCATGCTCCATTTCGGCATTCAGCGCATCAATGTCCGCACGAATGTCCTCAGGCGTAATATCCGGCACCGCTTCGGAGGACGGTTCAGGGCTGTCGGCAGGCTCAGGAGTTTCAGGCGGCATTTCAC
>Ga0255344_1000245_pt1 | contig 91286 bp, 73 predicted proteins | sample wastewater_treat_5_FD_192414 | JGI IMG/M metagenome (GOLD analysis project Ga0255344, IMG submission 192414) | Wastewater microbial communities from Lulu Island WWTP, Vancouver, Canada - plant18 | ecosystem: Engineered > WWTP > Wastewater > Unclassified | place: Canada: Vancouver, British...
AAGTTGAGTTACCCAGGTTCTGCCCGACAAAAGGTGAACAAATCAAAGGCTTTGAGATGCTGATGATACTCAGGACTTAGGGAAGCCGGTCGAAAATCTAACATATGCACTGACTACCAATAACATGTATGAGGAAGGTATGCCCTGGCGGCAGATTTTGAGCCCATAATGACTATTACATCACGAAAAACCAGCTCAACACTCCCCGGAATAAACCGGAAAACCGGGTTGAAGAATAAAATCAGTCAACTTACCGAAAAGAAAGAAGACCCAAAGGTGTATCTTTACACTCAATTATGAGTTTATGAATTAATAAGGTTAGATACAGTATTCCTGCCGCACGAGCAAATAAAGAGTGTTATTGCAAATAGAAAAATTCCCTTCATAATACTTGAATTATTATATCAGAGAAAACAGGATCGGGATTTTATTCTTTTGGAGTCACGACAATAAGTACAGGATTATCAGTTTCTTTGAGAGAATCAGCAAGTTTTTTAAGCTTTACTTTTCCTGCCGGATCACTCACCCGGGCACTCTTAAAGTCTTCGCCATCAATATATTTCTTTAATGTAATTGGGTCAATAAATGAAAAAAGCTTGCCACCACTGCAATAACTATTCATAAATTCTATACTAAAATCAGGACCTCCACATAAATCGTCCTTCAGTTTGCTATTCAGTTCGCTGTCAATATCCAATTTAAATTTTTCATTTGTCGCTTTGTCGAGTATAATTCTGTTTCGTGTTTCCGATATAGAATAATAATAAAAAACATACCTTGATGTTTCGAATATGTTAGCAATATAATTTGTATGATTACCCGATGTTTTCGATCCGCCTCTTACCTCAGGGGTTATTAGGGTACCATGAGAATTAAGAATTATTCGAGGTTTAAAAAAGTTGTTTTTAAAACTAATATAAAAAACAGTATCACTAAATTCTTCTTTAAAGCAAACTTCATTTCCAATCGAATAAACAATCGTTTCATTACCTGCCCGGTAATTCAATTTTCGAACCATTTCATATTTATAACAATTAGGTTTAAAATGAATTGTGTCACCAACATTGTTAATCAACAAACTTAATGTCGGTTCAGTTCCTCTCCATGGTGGGATTGCCAGAAAAACATTGTCTGTTTCAGGAACCATGCTTATCCTGAAGGGAGCCGGATCCTTTAGTGCTAATGACCTCTGAAAAGTAAAACCCGTATCGGAAATATCGTATATAAATATTTTGTTAAATGAAAGCATTGTAAGAGATTTATTATCGGAACTGACATCAAAATCTTCAATAGACATGTATTCTTCTGGTCCTCTTCCTATCTTTTCAATCTTGAAAAGAAATCTGCCATCAATATCGAAGCACATTATATTCTCCCTGTTCGTAATATAGATTCTTTTATCCATGTTTACAATTTTGCTTATAAAAGCACCTATTAATGAACTCTCCAAAGTCTGTAAAGGTATATAATCAATATTTGCAGCAAACTTAGAAAGATTTTTAACCTTGGACCCAGATTCTGAAAGGAGATCGATTTCTAAAATAGAGTCGATATTGTCTTTTTCATTTATGCTTTTTCTGCTGCAACAGCAGAAAATGATTAAAAGAAAGGCTAATAGTTTTATTCTCAGGATTAATAAATTGATTTTATTCATTTCTAAAACAGTATAGGATTCAATCCACAAACAGAAATCGTAAAAGTAAGGTATCCAATGGAATGTAATTAAACTTTAATGGAACATTTCAGAGGATACCAAAAACCAGGAGCCCAGTATTTTAACAATCATTACCTATAACACACCAACCACCAAGAGCTCTGCATATGTCCCATGCCATATCACAACCAGAAGTATTTATATGTGTTATAAAGCCATAGCAAGCGGGAATCCACCCTTCTTTATAACAACTATATGTTCCATATCCGCCTCTTAAAGTCATCAACTCTTCATTTTTCATCAATTTTTCATGATTTATCTGCAATTTATTGAGTTTTTTCATTTCTGTAAACTTTAAGTATTAATAAAATTGATTTTTTGTTTCGACTTCGGATTCATTTAACTGCCTGGCGATAGTCCGGTTAAAACATTTATCTTTGCCGTTACACCTCCTTTCTTGTTTGAAAAAGGTTCCGGCGGTAGTGGCGGAGTTCTATGAGCGGGGAGCGGGGGGCTGATCCGTAAGTTTATTTTTTCCCCCTGAGCTCTGAGCCCTGTGCCCTGTGCCATTAAACTCCTGCCCTTCTCTTTAGTTAATCTTAATAATTCCTTTGCGCTTTCTATTCAATGTTACTATAACATCCCTCAAAATCCTTAATAAATTTATACAATCGCTGTGAAATACGACTGGAAAAAATCAGTAATAATCGGTAATAATCGGCAAATTCCGGCAAAAATCGGACAACAAGATAATTGTCTGAAGAAATGTAAGTTCATTACTTTATAAAAGTAACTATCATTAATACCGGATTATCAAAAACATTTAGTCTGTTTGCCAGTTTTTCAAGTTCTTTTTTCTTTTCAGGATATTTCGGGCATGAATTTCTAAATTTGCCGGAAATAACATGTTTCTTTATATTAATGGCATATGCCAACGATGGCATGGCTATGTTCCTTCTGCAAGAGTATTGAGGGAAGGTGATTCCGAAGCTGAAATATGACCGAATTTTCAGGAACATGGGCAGAAAATCCTGTATAAGGTAGGCCGGAAGAAAAAATAGAGTTATTTTCATGATCTCCGGCTGATTGCAAAATGCATGTAATGTTTAAATTTACAGGAGGGTAAAACATGTTTTCATGTAATCTCCGGGCGATTGTCATAAATATGATTCAGATATGTCAAGATTCATAATACTCATATTACTGGTATGCCTGTGTTCCTGTTCCGGGCGCAGGACAGATGAAGAGAGAAGTTTAGGGATTTTGCCCGGTACGGAAGCCCCCGGCTGGCCTGTACATGACAGCAGGCTTGACGTCCTTCCGGGTTTCAGGAATCCGCCTCCGGGTTACGGGGAAGTGCCCTTCTGGTGGTGGTCGGGAGATACACTTAACCCGGAAAGACTGAAAGAGCAGCTGAGGCAGCTTCACAGCAAGGGAATAAGCGGGGTTCAGGTAAACTATTCCCACCTCGACACTCCTGGCTGGATGACCGATCAGGATAAACCCGGAATCTTTTCAAATGAGTGGTGGAAAATCTGGTCACGGGTAGCACGGGAATCAGCCAGGCTGAAGATGGGAATCGGAATGAGCACATATACAATAGACTGGCAGAGAGGAGCACCTAATCTTTTTCACAAGCTGTTCTACAGCAAACCCCACCTTAATGCCTTTGAGATTGAGCCAGGTGAAAAGATCATGCTCAGAACAGGGGAAATTGCAGAAATAGCTGTCTCCGGGGATACATTTTGTGCCCGGGTATACAGGTCAGAGGAAGGATCTCCCCTCAAGGGGGGAATTGATCTTACACCCCTTATCAGAAATGGCAGACTGACATGGGAAGCACCCGAAGGCACCTGGGAAATATGGACATACAGGACAGTAAGAAAAGAGGGTTCACTAAATCCCCTGATGCCGGGGGCGGGAGATACTGTACTGAATGGTTTCTTCCGGCCGTTTGAAAAAATGAGTTCAGGAAAAGCCTCAAAGGGACTGAATTATTTCTTCAACGACGAATTGCAGCTCGCGGTTGGCAAATATGCATGGAGTCCTGATTTTCCGGAAGAATTCAGGAAAAGGAAAGGCTATGACCTTTTTGAAGTACTGCCGGCCATGTGGGTCGATATCGGGAATATAAGCCCAAAGGTCAAAATGGATTATGCTGATGTCCGGATGTCGCTTATCGAGGAACGCTATTTCAGACCGATATACCTGTGGCATGCAGAAAGAGGAATGATATTCGGATGTGATTCGTGGGGCCGCGGACTCGATCCGTCAGAGTTTGGTGACTACTTCCGTGCAACACGATGGTATACCGCCCCGGGCCATGATACTCCCGGCGGCAAGGCCGACCTCATCAAGGGAAGAGTATCCTCTTCCATTGCCAACCTTTACAGGAGGCCGAGGGTATGGCTTGAAGGCTACCACAGCCTTGGCTGGGGAGCAAGTCCCGAACAGCTGATGTATGCAACACGCGAAAATTTCCTCTACGGATGTACCCTCCTGAATCTCCACGGCCTGTACTATTCAACCTACGGATCCTTCTGGGAATGGGCACCGCCATGCTATCACTTCAGAATGCCCTACTGGGATCATATGGATTCCTTCCTGTCATATTTCGACCGCCTTTCCTGGCTGATGAGCCAGGGACACACGGTATGTGATGTTGCCATTGTTTATCCGATTGCACCCTATGAGGCTGAGATGGACGGCGAGACTGCAAGAAACACATCTTTTGAGCTGGGAGAAAAACTTATGGCAGCAGGAATAAGTTTTGAATTTATCGACAATGAGTCGCTTGCCCGGGCAGTTGTTGAAAATGCCTGCCTGAACGTGAAACATGCGGGGGCATCCTACAAGGCACTGGTTTTCGCGGATATGAATGCAGTCAGATGGCAGAGCATTGAAAAGGCGGCAGCATTTGCCGGAAATGGCGGAAATGTTTTTTCTGTCGGCGCACTGCCGTCTGCCTCCGACAGAACAGGAAGAAGCGATGGCGAGCTCATCCGTATCAATGATCTGACTTTTAAGGACAATTGTCGCTTCAACACAGTTGATGAGGCAGTTGAGGCAATCCGGAATTCCTTTAAACAGGATGTGACGGGTATTGGACAGACGGTCCGCTACCTGCATCGTAAAGCCGGGTTCCGGGATGTTTACATGGTGATGGATGCGAAACCGGGATCGACAGTTGAATTCCGCTGCAAAGGAAGGGTTGAACTATGGGATCCCTGGACCGGAGAGACCAAAGCCCTGAGGGTGAAAGGAGAAACCCCGGAAGGTACTCTGGTGGAACTTCCTCTTGAGGAATATGAAGCCCAGATTGTTGTATTCACACCCGGCAAGAAGCATGTCAACCCCCCGGAAACACCGGAATCCGGTGTTTCCGGGGAAATATATTTTCCCCTCGACTGGAATGTCAGTTTTATCCCGACAATGGATAATAAATGGGGTGATTTCAGACTGCCTGTAACAGGCAGAAGGATGATAGGGCCGGAAGCCCGCCGGTTCAGATGGGCGCGGGAAACAAAGGATATGGCAGAAACGGCAATGCTTCCGGAAACTGATGACAGTACCTGGGAAGAGAAGCTTCACGGTTACGGAAGCCAGCTGTATGTCCTCGGACCCGTGTCGAAAAATATTGGTGTTTATTACTTTGAGAGAAAACTGGCAGAGATGAAACATCTTGACCCATCCGTCCCGGAATATGTATATGGAAGGAAGTTTGAATGGGAAGCATATGATTTTTCCTGGCGCCGGGGAAAGGAAGGCGATCCGGGTCACCAGGGATATCACGGACTCAAGCGGACTGTCAGCAATGATTTCCTTTGCCTGGGAAAACCCGAACAGGCTCTGAATGAGATACGCTACGTGGATGAAATACCTGAAGGACGCTATTATATCTGGACCACGGTAACTGTGGACAATGATCTGACAGCCGATATTCTTTTCAGCGATCAGCCTCCGCAGGATAAAAGCCATACTTCTCCGGTGCTGACTCCTTCAGTAATCTACGTGAACGGCACGCTAGTATCCTTTCCCGATAACGGTGTAAACCTTAAAGCCGGCGTCAATACTATCCTGGCAAGATATGACCATGCCGGACGCGGACATTTCGTACTGAGACTGCACGGGGCTCCGGAAATCCCTGCCCGCAGACCGCTGTCAATGAAATGGGCAGATGATGATGCTGTTATTCCCTTCGACATCTATGCAGGAAAATCAGCAGCGGAATGGTTCAGGTTCCTGTCTGCCCCCGGCACATCGGCTATTAGTTTCGAAACACCGGGGGAAGCCGAGGTCTGGATTGACGGTATGCCCATGAAGAAGCAGGCTGAAGGAAGATTTGTTGCGGAAAAGGTTCCTGAAAAAGCTGCGGTTGTTGCCATAAGGATTATTCCGCCCCGTCCCGGAATCACCGGAGGGGCACTCATACCGGAACCCGTTGAGGTAGAAACGGATGGAAGCGGCCTGATGCGGACAGGAGACTGGTCGGAGTGCGGTATCCTGAAAAATTATTCCGGAGGAATCCGGTACAGGAACAAGGTAAGCATTACATCAGCCCAGGTTAAATCAGGCATTATTGCCGATCTTGGAAAGGTTGCCGGGACAGCTGCTGTATATGTAAACGGCAAAAAAGCAGGTGTCAGGGTTGCTCCACCGTGGAAGACAGATATATCAGCCTTTGTGAAAAAAGGTGAGAATACAATTGAGGTGATTGTTTACAATACCCTTGCAAACCATTACCAGACAATCCCTTCGCTCTACAAGGGGGATCCCGTGTCAGGACTCCTCGGCCCTGTCAGACTGCTTGTGGAAGAACGGAAAAAATAATCAGGGAAAAATAATTGTCAGAGCATACAAGCCCTGCGGAACGTTTAGGCCTACCAGCCGCCGCCACCGCCGCCGCCACCACCACCGCCGGCACTTCCTCCGCCGCCGCTGCCGGAAGATGAACCCGGAGGCACCGATGCGGAAGATATTGCAGAGGAAAAACTCTTTCCCACACTCGAGCTGAAGGCCTGCGGGGAAAACCCGGAGATACCGGCTGCCGGACCTGTATACCAGGAAGGCCTGTAATCACCGGCATCCTGTTCAGATCGTTTAAGGGCATTCTCAAACCTTCTCCCCCACTCATTCTCCACACCCAGGGCAATGGCATAGGGAAGATATTTTTCAAAGCGTTCGGCTGTCAGTCCGGGTTCGCCCATCATGTTGAGCCGGTCTTTTTCAGCCACTGAAAGATACATTTTAAAACCCTCGGCCTCGTCCATCAATGCCCTGCCCTGCACAGTCGGAGCCTTGATAAGCCATGTGAACAGGATGGCAAGTGCCACCAGCAGAATAATGAGAATCACAGGGACCAGGGGGGAAGGAGAAAACATAAAAGTCAGTACAGTCCAGACAACCGATAGTAAAAAACCGGACAGCAACTGCCGGGTGTTAAGACTGAAATATTCCGGTATCATTTTTTCTCTCAGTACTTTATCAGCATTCTTCCTGGCTTCACCAAACAGCCGGTAGTTTTTGTCGTCAAGTTCTATCTCCGGTCCGCGGGAAAAAAGTGCCGATGCAATAGCTTTTTCCTCAGCACTGAGTTCTTCTGTCTGTCTGCCCAGTTGCCCGACGCTGTATCCCCTGTCCGATTGACTGATTATAAGATATCCCTTCACGGCCATATTTACCAGCGCGGAGGACATTACCCTGTCTTTCAGTCCCATTCCTGTAAGATAAGCGGTTTCTCCGGGACTGAAACTTCCCGGAGGATCAAACAGGGGAATGATAGTCCCCCTGGCAGGATCTTTCCCGACCTCCTTCCATTTTCTGTAATAGATCAGCAGGACCATCAACAGCCCTGCCAGCGCGAAAAGAACATGAAAGTTGTCCCTGAGAAAATAAAGAGTTTTTTCCGAGGCTGAAGGGTGGTGGACAAAACCCACAGGCCAGGCAACAGCAAGGGTAAGCTGTTCCCGGGGCTGTAATGCACGTGTGGTGGATACAATCAGGGTATTGCCGCTTTCAACCAGTTCACAGTCGCATCCGGTTGAACCGGCATATCCCGACCATGCTGCCTTCTGAAGAATTTCCGCTCCTTCAGGAAGCCTTACCTTCACCGAAGCCTTTTCAATTGCAAAACTCCAGTCACCCCCGATCGCGTTGTAATACAATTCATCAAAAGCGTCAAAAAAACCTATCTGCCGGGTAGTTTTGAAGACAAGTGTATAATCATATGTACCCGGAATAAGCTCAGTATCCGTATCGCCTATGTAAACAACAACACCGTTTGACTGCGTTTTAACAAACCAGGGTTCCGGCGAGCCGTTCCTTAATACTTTCACAACTTCGAAACCCGTCCTGAAACGATTGCCCAGCCTGTCAGTATACTTTGTGGGAAAACTCCGGTATATCCCTCTTTTTATTGCATTGCCTTCGGCCACAACACTTATCTGCTCACTAACCAGCAAAGTGCCGTCTTTTTCTATCTCTGCAAGAATATCATATGACAGTATCCTTTCCTGAGCAGCTGCCGTAAAGCCGGCAGCAAGAAAGGCAGAGAACAGAAAAAGGCATGTTGCTCTGATCTTTGCAATAATGCCCGTACTGCGGGTAAGAGGGAAAGCACACATTTCTTTTTACTTTTTTTAACCGGCATCCTGCCGTATGTAACTATTCATTCAAAATTTTAAATCCGGGGACAGCCCTTTCCGATTCATCTCCTATATCAAAAAATTCCCGGGGGTGGTGATCCGTGGCCTTTGCCACAAGGGATGAGGGAAACTGTCCGACAAGGATGTTGTAGTTTCGGACTGTCCCGTTGTAATAACGCCTGGCTTTCTGAAGATCATTTTCAACCCTGGAAATGTCTCTCTGAAGCTCCAGGAAATTCTGACTGGCCTTGAGTTCGGGATAGTTTTCGATCACCACAAAAAGTTTCCCGAGGGCTTTTGAAAGTTCCACTTCAGCCTTTTCCGATTCCCTGACACCCGAAGCCGACATCCCCTGTACCCGCAGTGAAGTTATCGCCTCCAGCAGTTTTTTCTCATGACCGGCATATCCCTGTACTGTACTGACAAGAAGAGGAATCAGATCATGACGTTTCCTGAGCTGTACATCAATGCCGCTCCAGGCTTCCTCTACGTAATTGGAAAGCCTTACCAGCCTGTTGTAGACATATAGGGAGAATCCCCCGACTGTAATCAATAATGCAATGATAAATAAAGCCATCGTCATGAATTTCCGGCAGATATTACCGGCATCTGCCTGTTCAAATATAAAAAAAAGCAGGAATAACTGTTGTCCGGTCAAAATGTTTCTAAAAGGTTTTTAAAGCTTTTAGCCCATTCAGGACTTTTTTACTATTTTTATCCTTTCAACCCGTTAACCGGGCAGCTTATTCTCTGAAATCATTCTAATACCATCTTAATATTTAAACAATATGAAACAAAAAAATTATTTATGGCTTGTGATTCTGTTGACAGGATTATTTTTCTCAGCCTGCAAACAGGCAGACAATAAGTTGACTGAGGAAGAGATCCGGGACGGATGGATTCTTCTTTTCGATGGAAAAACACTTGACGGATGGCGTGATTTCAAGGGTGAACCCGGAACAGTTACCGCACCATGGAAGGTTGAAAACGGAACCCTTACAGCTCTGGGCCAGGGAAGCGACAGTACCGGATACATCGTTTCCGAAAAGGAATATGGCAATTTCATCATATCGTTTGACTGGAAAATTGAAAAAGCCGGCAACAGCGGTCTTCTTTACCATGTGGTTGAGCGTCCGGAATACAGTGTTCCCTATGTTACGGGTCCGGAATACCAGCTGCTTGACGATGTAGGTTTTCCTGAGAAGCTGGAAAACTGGCAGTTAACCGGTGCGGACTATGCAATGTATCCGCCCGACGACAGCAAAAAACAACTGGCTGAAGTTGGTTCCTGGAACAATTCAAAAATAGTATTCGACAACGGGCATGTGGAATACTGGCTGAACGACCAGAAAGTGGTGGAATTTGAAGCATGGACCGACGACTGGTTCAGGAGAAAGGAAAGCGGCAAATGGGATTTCGCTCCTGAATACGGACTGGCCCGCAGCGGACTTTTCGCACTGCAGGACCATGGCAGCAGAATATGGTTCAAAAATATGAAACTCAAGGAATTGCCGAAAAAACCCAAAGAAGAGATTCTGTTTAACGGCAAGGACCTTACCGGATGGGATGTCTATGGTACGGAATTATGGTATGTAAAGGACGGGGAACTGATTTGTGAAAGCGGTCCTGACAAGGATTACGGATACCTGGGAACAAGAAAGTACTATGATGATTTCGATCTGAGCGTCGATTTCAAACAGGTGTCTGACGGCAACAGCGGAATATTCATCCGTTCCTACATCAAAACCGGGGTGATCATTTCCGGATGGCAGGTGGAGGTGGCTCCTCCGGGGCATCATACGGGCGGAATCTATGAATCCTACGGAAGAGGCTGGATTGCACTTATTCCCGACGAAAAACAAAGCATCCTGAAGATGGGTGAATGGAACACCATGCGCATAAAAATGCAGGGGGATGTGATTACAACCTGGCTCAACGGACAGGAGATGACAGTACTTGAAGATGAAAAGATCGGCCGGGGAAAAGGCAGGATACTGCTGCAGATTCATGACGGCGGAGGAATAAAGGTCTGCTGGAAAAATTTCGTCCTGAAAGAACTGTAACAACAACGCCGCGTTAAATGCAATTTATCCCGGGGGGTCTGTACCCGGTCAGGGCAGGTTCTGACGAAACTGGCCTCCCGATAGAAGAGAACCGTTTAGCGCGGCGTAAATATTTCTATCTGCTGAACAGATCCGGTTCCCGCCAGGAAAGCAGGTTATTGTCATCCCTTACGATCTTGTTGTGGTCGAGCAGCCATCTTACGACCTTGATGACTTTTTCCGGGGGCAGGCTGACTTTGCTCACAAGTTCCGCGGCTTCATAGCTGTTTCCGGTCAGGATCTTCTTTACCTCATCCAGGATAATGTCAAATTCATATTTGCTGAGATCCAGTTCATTCCTTTCCCGGCAGACGTCACATATCCCGCAGCGGTCTGATTCCTCCCCGAAATAATCCAGCAGCAATTCTGACCGGCACCTGGTGGCAGACTCAGCATAGTCGATCATCTTATTGAGCCGGAAAACATGTTTGTCCTTTACATCAAGATAGTTATCGGATGATATAACCAGGGCTTTTCTTTCAAGCCTTTCTTCAGTAAATATAACCAGTGCCGTTTTCTTTCCCGGAATATAGCGGATAATGTTCAGCGATGAAAGCTTGACGAGAAATCTGTAAACGGCATCCCGGGAAAGTCCGGATCTCCTGGCCAGTGAATCTTCATCTATGGCAACAAATTCCGTGAACATTCCAGTGTACGACCTCAATAAGAGTTTAATAAAATCATCAAAAGCCTCATTTGCAACCTGGAACCTGTACAGGTCATCCCTGCCGACCACAAAATGCACACGCGAGGGATTATTTATCTCCTCGGTGAATTCAACATAGCCTTCACGCTGAAGAAAACTGAGACTGTTGAATGTTTCAATAACCGGCAGACGGTATTTTGAAACAAAATCCCGGATACTGAAATCAAATACAGTGTTTTTTCCCGATCCTACCGGAATCTGGAGATAATTACAGAGAGCCTCGTAAACGTCTTTTATTTTTCCGACGGGCGGAAACTTTTTTTTCAGCGAACTTTCAAGCTGTTGCCTGTCGGAAGATGAATAAAGCAATATTGCAAATGCCTTTTTCCCGTCCCTCCCGGCCCTGCCGCTTTCCTGAAAATATTCCTCGATGGAATCGGGCATTTCCCAGTGAATCACAAATCTGACCTCCGCCTTATCTATACCCATTCCAAAAGCATTGGTGGCAACAATTATTCTTGTTGATCCAGCTGTCCAGGCCGACTGCTTCCTGTCGCGAATATCCTGTGGCAGACCCGCATGATAAAAGTCTGCACTGAACTTATTTGCCGTCAGCATTTCGGCAATTTCCTTGCAGCGCCTGCGGCTCCTCACGTATATGATTCCGCTTCCACCGATATTCCGCAGTGTATTGGTCAGCCACGCTGCCTTATCCTCCACCCGCTTCACCATATAGGAAATATTTTTTCTTCCAAAGCTTGTTCTGAGAATATTCTTTTCCCGGAATTCAAGCTTTTCCATGATATCCCCGGCAACGGCAGGAGTCGCAGTAGCAGTGAGTGCAAGGAAAGGAATCCTGTCGGGGATTAATTGCCGTAATGCAGCTATTTTCAGGTAGGATGGCCGGAAATCATAACCCCACTGAGAAATACAGTGAGCCTCATCAACAGCTACAAGATTGATGTTCAGACGCGAAACCCTCTCCTGGAACAAACGGGTGGAAATTCTCTCCGGCGAAATGTAAAGGAATTTATAATCTCCGTAAATACAGTTGTCAAGAGCAATGTCAATTTCCTCTCCCGACATTCCTGAATGAATTGCCATCGCTTTTATTTCCAGACTGTTAAGTCTTCTGACCTGATCCTTCATCAGCGCAATCAGGGGCGTGATGACAACACAGATCCCTTCCATATGCAGGGCGGGAACCTGAAAGGTAATGGACTTGCCGCCGCCGGTGGGCATAAGGGCCAGTGTATCCCTTCCGCCTGCAACCGATAGAATAATTTCTTCCTGCAGGGGCTTGAAGGAAGTAAAACCCCAGTACCTGGTCAGAATCTGTCTGTATGCTTCTGTATTCATGCCTCCTTGAACAAAAATACTAACTCTTGGCCGATTTTTTACATTCCGGCAGATAATTGAATGTTTTATGAGTGATGAATTTTTAGTAATTTGCGCGGCAAAACTTAATAGCCTGCCCGATGTCCTTTACAAATGATAAAATTCTGTTTGAAGGTCTTACATTCGATGATGTTCTGTTAATACCTTCATACTCGGAAGTACTTCCCAGGGAAGCCGACCTGAGTTCCATGTTTTCCAGAAATATAATAATCAACACTCCTCTGGTTTCAGCGGCGATGGATACCGTTACGGAGGATGATCTGGCAATCGCGATTGCCCGCGAGGGCGGCATAGGAGTGATTCACAAGAACATGAGCATAGAAAAGCAGGCCTCGCAGGTGAGAAAGGTAAAAAGGGCCGAAAACGTAATGATCTTTGATCCCATTACCATGGATCCTGATGCCACCGTTGCCGATGCAGTGAATCTGATGAATGAATACAAAATCGGCGGTATTCCGGTGATCGACAAAAACGGTATTCTGAAAGGAATTGTGACGAAAAGGGATCTGCGCTTCGAAAACAACAGAAGGCGGAAAATCGGCGAAGTGATGACAAAGGATCTGATAACAACCGATGAGAACACCAATCTGGAAGCTGCCGCAAGGATACTGCAAAGGCATAAGATAGAAAAGCTCCCGATGGTTGATGAAAAAGGAAAACTTAAAGGGCTGATAACATTCAAGGATATCACAAAGATCAAGGACCGCCCCAACTCCTGCAAGGATGACAAGGGGAGACTAAGGGTGGCTGGTGCGGTCGGCATTGCTCCGGATACGGCCGAAAGGGTTGAAGCACTTGTCAATGCAAATGCCGATGCACTTGTTATTGACACTGCTCATGCCCATTCTGCCAATGTGCTGAGAATGCTCAGGGAAATAAAGAAGAATTATCCCGATATCGACGTGGTTGTGGGAAATATCGGTACGGGTGAAGCAGCCAGGAAACTGGTTGACGAAGGGGCTGATGCGGTTAAAGTCGGAATCGGTCCCGGATCAATATGCACCACCCGGGTTATTGCAGGTGTGGGAATACCGCAGCTTTCAGCAATTTACGACACAGCCCGGGCAATAGAAGGCTCGGGTGTTCCGGTAATTGCCGATGGCGGCATAAGATACTCGGGGGATATCATAAAAGCTCTTGCCGCAGGAGCAGATTCAATAATGATAGGTTCTCTTTTCGCGGGCGTGGAGGAGTCTCCGGGTGAAACGATAATTTACAGCGGACGTAAATTCAAGGCTTACAGGGGAATGGGTTCGCTTGAAGCAATGCAGCAGGGCTCAAAGGACAGATATTTTCAGGATATGGAAGACGATATTCTGAAGCTGGTGCCCGAGGGAATAGCTGCAAGGGTTCCCTATAAAGGCCTGCTCTCGGAAGTCATTTTTCAGATGACGGGAGGATTAAGGGCTGGGATGGGATACGTGGGAGCAAAAAACCTTAAGGTACTTAAGAAGGAAGCCAGATTCGTAAGGATAACCGGTTCAGGCATAATTGAAAGCCATCCCCATGATGTTACCATAACAAGGGAATCACCTAATTACAGCAGAAAAGTTTTCGAATAAACCGATTCATTAAATACTGATGAAAATCAGATTTTTGTTGCTTTTCACGGCTGCCTCCTTACTCATCTGCCCCACAATTTACTGCCAGGCACTGAATGACAAAACTCTTATGACAATTGCCGGACAGGAGGTTACAGCCGGGGAATTCATCCGGATGCTCAAAAAAAGCGGTGACCCGGGTGCAAAGCCTGATGCCGCCGGATACCTCCGGGAGTTTATTAATTTCAAACTGAAGGTGGCTGACGCCATAAACGAAGGGATTGACACCACTGCTGCATTCCGGAATGAACTGAACGGATACAGGAATCAGCTGGCACAAAATTACCTCAGCGATCCTGATACAAAGGAGAAACTGCTCAGGGCTGCTTACGACAGATCCCTGACGGAAATAAATGCATGGCATATTCTTATCAGCTGTTCGGGGGATTCCCGGCCTGAGGATACACTTCTTGCCTGGCAGAAAGCAATGGAGGTCAGGAAACGGATAATCAGCGGAGAATCCTTTGAACAGGCAGCCAGGGAATCATCAGATGACCCTTCAGCGGAAATAAACGGTGGCAATCTGGGCTATTTCACGGTATTTCAGATGATCAGCCCCTTTGAGGATGCTGCATATGCACTGAACAAGGGTGATATATCATTGCCTGTCAGAACACCCTACGGATATCATATCATAAAGGTTGCAGACAGGCGTCCGGCCTCAGGAAAGATACTGACCGCACATATCATGAAAATGTCACCTCCCGGGGCATCGGAAGAAGCTGCCGCAGAGGCCGAAAAATCAATAAATGAGATCTATGACAGGCTCAGGGAGGGTGCTTCATTCAGTGAACTTGCAGAAAAGTATTCCGACGACAGCGGATCTGCTTCAAAGGGAGGACAGCTCAACTGGTTCGGCACAGGAGAAATAATAAGCGATTACGCTGAGGCTGCCTTTGCATTAAAAGACACAGGAAGTTACAGCCTGCCCGTCAGATCGCCATACGGATGGCATATAATAAAACTTCTCGACAGGAAAGCTCATGGAACATACGAAGAAATGCTGCCATTCCTGGAGAGCAGGATAAATCCCTCACAGATTAGTGCCCTGAGTAAAAAAACCTTCGTCAGCAATCTTCAAAAAGAATACAATTTCAGGCTTGACACTGCTGCCTACAACTGGTTTCTCGGCCATACGGACACGCTGATAATAAGGGGCCTGTCAAAGTATAACAGAAAAGAGATGCCTGCCGGGAACCTCTTTACCTTTGCCGGCAGACAGTTTTCAACGGAGGAATTTGCTCTGTTCATCGAAAATAAAGGAGCAGGAACAGGCATGAAAGCAACGGCAGCTTTCGTTGGCGAATCACTGGATAATCTGGTTTCAGACCAGATTATAAAATATGAAGATTCGGTCCTGGAGGAAAAATATCCCGGATTTAAGTATCTTATGAAGGAATTTCACGACGGAATCCTGTTGTTTGATATTTCGGAAAGGAAAGTCTGGAACAGGGTGCAGGAAGACAGCACCGGCCTGTTCAGATACTATGAAAAACACAGGCAGAACTACCCCGGCAAACGTAAAATGGAAGTAAAAACATATACTCTCAGCCTCAGGAAGGGTGCAGGGAAACTCCGGAAAGCATACAGGGGCTTTTCCGGAATGGCGGATTGTGACAAACGGATGCTGGAAAGGTTCAACACGGCAACTGACTCTCTTCTCTCAATTAGCGAAGCTGTCCTGTCTGAAGGCGATCCCGGGACATACAGGCTGAAATGGAAGGAAGGAGTTGTCAGGACGAAAAGCAACAATTACCCGTCACTGACCGTAATAAACAGGATAATTGAACCTTCTCCCCTGCCCTTTGAAGAAGTGAGGACTGAGATAATGGCAGCCTACCAGGATTTCCTGGAAAGCGAATGGCTCGGGCAGCTAAGGGAGAAATACCCTGTCAGTATTGATACAAAGGTTCTTGAAGAGGTGAAAATGCAGATGGACAATGAATAGATTATTTTTAATATTATTTATGATCATCCTGATAGCCGGAGGTTGTAAAAACAACAATTCAAAAAGGGTTCCTCTGGCAAAAGCGGGAAAATCAACTCTCTATCTCGATCAGGTTACCGGACTGGTTCCGGCAGGCACACCATCCACCGACAGCACTGCACTTGTAAAAAATTACATCAACAGCTGGGCAAAACGCGAACTGATGTACCAGAAGGCCGAGGAGAACATTACAGCCGACCTGATGAAGGATATAGACAACCAGGTGAGGGAGGCCAGGATGAATCTCGTCATTTATCAGTATCAGAGGCAGATGATGCTCCAGAAAATGGATACCACAATAAGTGACACGGAGCTTGAAAACTACTATCTGAACAACAAGGGAAGCTTTGTACTGAACTATAATATAGTGAAGGCCCTTCTGATCAAGCTTCCCCAGGAAACACCCGGACTGGCAAGAATAAGAAACCTTGCCCGTTCAAACAATCAGGCGAATCTCCATCAGCTTGAATCCCTCTGCTACCAGTTTGCGGAAAAATATGATGACTTCAAGGACGAGTGGGTGCCCCTGAATCAATTAATGGCGGAATTCCCCTATGTTACAAACAACCAGGAAAATTTTCTGCGGAATAACACGTTTTATGAGAGGCAAAGCGCGGATTCGGCCTATGTTTACATGCTGTCAATACGCGATTACAGGCTCAGGTCATCAGTTGCACCCTTTGAATATGTAAGGGATGATATAAAAAGGATCATATGGACCAACCGGAGACTAGAATTCATACAGTCGCTTGAAAACGGAATATATAATGATGCACTGAAAAAGAACATTTTCACCTTACTAACTAAATAAGCTATTATGAGAAGATATTCAGGGTTATTCCTGATTGTGGCTGTATTCTGGCTTTCGGGCCTCATTCCCGGCCGGGCACAGGTTCTCGTTGAATCTGTTGCGGCAATTGTTGGAAATGAAGTAATCTATCTTTCAGATATTGAAAATATGGTTCTCGATCTCAGAAGCAGCGGAAACAAAAGACCGGTTGAGGAACTGCGCTGCAATGTGCTCAGGGAACTGCTCATTCAGAAACTCTTTCTCGACCAGGCCCGCCTGGACAGTATTGAGGTAACGGACGACATGGTGGAAGGGGAACTGAATGCAAGACTGAATGATGCAATAAGGAGATCGGGAAGCGAAGAGGCACTTGAAAAATATTTCGGGAAAAGTATGATTGAGATACGGCGTGATATCCGCAAGGCACTGATTGACCAGGAGATAGTCAGCCAGGTACAGGGTACGGTTGCAGGAAATATCACAATAACTCCAAATGAACTGAAAAAATTCTTCAATAATATCCCCGCCGACTCCCTTCCTGTTGTCCCCGCCAGGGTGCAGATCAGCATAATTCAGCTTGATCCTCCTGACAATGAGGAAAACAAGGCTGAGGCCCGGCAGAAACTCCTGAATATCAGGGGGGAAATACTTGCAGGCAAGAGTTTCTCCGCTTTAGCGGTTCTGTATTCCGAGGATCCCGGGACAGCCACGAGAGGAGGTGAACTTGGCTTCATGCTCAGGGGCGAGCTTGAAAAACCCTATGCCGATGAGGCATTCAGCCTTACAAAAAACACCGTTTCAAGAATCATTGAAACGAGATACGGATTCCACATCATCCAGATGATTGACCGCAACGGCGACCTTATTAATACAAGGCATATTCTCATAAGGCCGAAAGTAAAACCCGAACAGGCGGCAAGGGCATTACACAGACTCGATTCTCTTGCAAATCTTATCAGGAAAGACAGTCTGAAATTCGAAAATACTGCCATAAGATATTCAACGCATAAGGACAGCAGGATAAACGGCGGGAAATACGTTAAGACCAATCCTTCAGAAAGGGATACCTGGTTTACGCTTGAAGAGCTTAACCCGCAAATGTACGTACAGGTGAGGGATCTCAAAATAGGTGAAATATCCGAAGCCTTCCGTACCGTTGATGAGAACAACAATGAGGTGTTCAGGATTGTCAGGCTGGATAATGAAGTGCCTGCACACAGGGCCAACCTGAAGGATGATTATCAGAGCCTGAGCAACGCAGCATTGATGAGCAAACGTACAAAAGCTTATGATAAGTGGATCAGAAAAAAAATTGAAGTCACATATATAAAAATAAGCGACGAATTCAGGTCGTGCGGCTTTCTTGATGAGGGATGGCTAAGGTGAATCTTTTTCAGAAAATAAGAAAGTTAATCCCTGCCGGACAGGTCGTATATGCCGTGCTTATTTTCATAGTTACAATAGCAGCCGCACTTCAGCCACAGGAAATCTCAGGGAATAAACCCGGCAAAAGAAAAATCATACTCAGACATGCCGATGAAGACATAATCCTGAAAGACAGGGAGACCGGCAAAGACTGGCACAGGCTGCTGGGCAGCGTTTCCCTTGAACACAACCAGATTTCAATGTTCTGTGACAGTGCACATTTCTATCCCGACAAAAACCAGGTTAAGGCTTACGGCAGCATACACATCGAGCAGGGTGACACCCTCGATATTTACGGAAATTATCTCTTTTATGACGGCATTACCGAAATAGCAGTACTCACCGGAAATGCGGAACTTGTTGACAAGGAAACCCACCTTTATACAAACTCCATAACCTATGATGTAAAATCAGAAATTGCACAATACAGGGACAGCGGCAGGATCATCAACGGGGATAATACCCTGACAAGCAAGATCGGAAGATACTATACTGCCACCAGGATCTTCAATTTCAAAAACGACGTGAAGATTACAAATCCGGATTATATCATGACCGCCGATACCATGGATTACAATACCGAAACCAAAACTGCATTTTTTACCGGGCCGTCGGAAATGAAGGGCGACAGTATATATATCTACTGCGAAAGGGGCTGGTATGATACCGGCAACAAAATATCGCGAATCTGGAAAAATGCATTGCTTGACAACAGGAAACAGATCATCAGGGGCGATTCTCTTTACTATGAGGAAAATAACGGATACGGCCTTGCATTCGGAAATGCAAGCATCACGGATACAAGTCACCAGGTATCCGTTGCCGGTGATTATGCCTGGTATTACAGGGAACCCGAACGCTTCATGATTACCGACAGCGCAGTGTTTATCCAGATATCGGACAAGGATTCCCTTTATCTTCATGGTGATACGATCAGATCGGTCACTCTTACCGACAGCCTGGGAATAAGCTTCAGGCTTATGTCGGCTTATTACGGATGCAGGATATTCAGCAGGGACATGCAGGCCAAATGCGATTCACTGTCATATTCCTTCAGGGATTCCGTGATAAGGTTCTACAATGAACCGGTACTCTGGGCAGAGGAAAACCAGATGACCTCCGATTCCATGGCCCTGTTCACGAAAAACAGGAAGGCCGACAGGATGGAACTGTTCAGTTCCGCTTTTGTGGCAAGCCAGGTGGATACGATGAGATACAATCAGATCAGGGGCAGATCCCTGACGGGATATTTCAGGGATAATGAGCTTTACAAGATCGAAATCAACGGAAACGGGGAGTCTCTCTATTACCTGGGAGAAGGGGATGAAATAATGGCTGTCAACAAGGCTACCAGTTCCGAAATAGAAATTTACATTGACAACGGGAAGATTTCAGTTATTACGGAGAACCAGAGCCCGGAAGGGGTGATTGACCCTCCGTCCGAAGCACCACAGGGCAATCCGCACCTTGAGGGATTCAGATGGTATGACCATTTGCGACCAAAGAAGATTCTGGATATCTTCAAGCACTGAATACAGTGCTCAACATTTAATATGGCAGAGAGAAGGACCGGGACGGAAAAACCAGCTCTACCTATAACTAAATGATCCTCCCCTAATATTCGTCTTCATTGAAAAAAAAGTCATCTTTGCTGGGATAATCAGGCCAGATATCCTCAATACCTTCATATATATCCCCCTCATCCTCGATTTCCTGTAAGTTTTCAACAACCTCCAGAGGGGCACCCGATCTTATAGCAAAATCTATAAGTTCATCCTTGGTGGCGGGCCAGGGAGCATCCTCAAGTTTTGATGCTAATTCAAGTGTCCAGTACATAATATTCCTTTAAGGGTGAGTTTTTAAAAAAGTTTGCAAATATATATATTTTTTTAACTGAAAAACAATATAAACCATGCAATATTTACTCACATTATATCAGCCAATTAGTTTCCTCAATATCAAGATCTGAACTGATTTTTCTGGACAAAATGAAAAGATAATCGGACAAACGGTTTAGAAATACGCCTGCAAGAGGGATTATTTTATTTTTTGAATAGAGTTTCAGAACTTTCCTTTCTGCCCTGCGGCAGACACACCTTGCTATATGACAATAAGATACAATAACATTACCGCCGGGAATGATGAAATATTCCAGGGGAATCAAATCTTTTGCCATTTTATCTATCTCATCCTCAATAGCTTTAACAGATTCCTCGTCCGGAAGAAGTTTCTCCGCAACCTTCCGGTCATCCCCGGAAGAAATCACTGCAGCAAATTTCATAAGCTGGCTCTGAAGATGAATAAGAAAATCCTTATGCCCGGAATTCTCTTTCAGATCCCTGAGTAGTCCGAGCCATGATATCAGTTCATCAATGCTGCCCAGGGCTTCAATCCTGGCATGATGCTTGGGAATTCTGCTGCCTCCGGCAAGCGATGTCGTTCCATCATCACCGGTTCGTGTGTAAATCTTCATAGGCCGGAAAATTATAATCAGGCGGGTTTATAATTCTCGTTAAGAACATCCTGGAAAATCTCTCCGTCCAGAAGTCTCACTATCCTCGCGGCATGCCGTGCAATATCTTCTTCGTGGGTAACCACAATGACTGTATTGCCGCTCTTGTGGATTATATCAAGCAGCCCCATGATGTCGAGGGATGTTTTGCTGTCGAGGTTTCCAGTGGGCTCGTCAGCCAGTATGATTGAAGGATTGTTTACCAGGGCCCGTGCAATGGCAACACGCTGCCTCTGCCCCCCCGACAGCTCATTGGGCTTGTGTGTCATCCTGTCAGCAAGTCCGACCTGGGTCAGGGTTTCTACTGCCATCTTTTCCCTTTCAGCCTTAGGCACACCGGCATAAATCAATGGCAAAGTTACATTTTCAAGAGCTGTATACCTGGGCAGCAGGTTAAAGGTCTGGAAGACAAAGCCAATTTCCTTGTTTCTGATCTCTGCCAGGTAATCATCCTCCATTTTGCTGACATCTATGCCGTTGAGAATGTAGGTTCCGCTGGTGGGAGTATCCAGGCAGCCAAGAAGGTTCATCAGGGTTGACTTACCCGAGCCCGAGGGACCCATTATGGCAACGTATTCATTCCTGTTTATATTTATTGACACTGACCTCAGAGCCCTGACTATTACCGAACCAACCTGATAGTTCTTAACAATATTCTGAATCTCAATAACTTTATCCATAAACCTGCTGTATTAGAATTTGCAATATTAGATTATTTTAACTTAATTCTGAATTAATGTGTATTAAATTTTATTAATAGCGTATCACATAGTCAAAACGGCTCATTCCCTTTCTGAAAAAAACCATTCCCATCCTGAAAATATCGATGCTGACTGAAACATTCCCTGAATTCAGTATCTCTTTCCATGCCTCCTCCATTTCAGCCGACAAGTGTATGTCATCAACAATGATTACTGTTTCATCTCCCGACATGTCTGCCATCTCACGGAAATACCTCACTGTTGCCTCCCTCCTGTGATTCCCGTCAATGAATACGAGTCCGGGCTGTACGGATCTTTTTCTTAATTCCCTGAGTGAATCGTCAAAATCACCTTTTATCTGAACAATATTGGCCAGTCCTATACTGCTGAAATTACGTGCGGCAAGAGCTGACAGGGCCGGGCAGCCTTCCAGGGTGATAACCTGCGCATCCGGACTGGCCGCTGCAAGATACATCGTACTTATGCCGGTGGATGTGCCGAATTCTACTATTCCCGGTCCTCCGAATTCCTGCGCCATCCTGTAAAGCAATTTTCCGTATGCGGGCGGAACAGCCGAATATTTTGTAATGTCACACACTCTTTTTAAACTTCCTTTTAATGCTAAAGACCCGGACCCCAGATCAAGGACCTCAATTCTTGTCTTGTCGGAAATCTGCCTTTTTCTGATGTTTTCAACCAATAAGACAATCCCGGGATCAGTTTTATTCCTGAAAACACGCGAAACAAGGTCAAAAACAAAGGGACTGTGTATTCCAAAACCCTTCCTGTGCCTTGAAAAGAGAATATACTTCAGGTATTTTACTGCCCTTACGGATAACATAGTCAGATTTAAATATCATTCCCGCGAGGTCGGGATTTACACAAAACCTCTGCAAAGCCTTGATTTTCACCAGATTTCTGCAATACCTGGACTTCCTAAAAAACCTCCTGAAGACCGTGGTTCCCCTGAATGCTTGTACAAACCCCATGGTCAGCCGGATTAGGTAAGCTCTCCAAAAATACTTAATTTCGTCAATCATTGAAAGTATGGGTAACATTGCCGGAATGCAGGATCTCCTCGAAACAAATATAACATATCTTCCGGGTGTGGGGCCCAGAAGGGCCGAACTTCTGAACAGCGAGCTCAATATCAGCACTTACCGTGACCTCCTGTATTATTTTCCATATAAATATATTGACAGGACGCGTTTTTACAGGATCGCTGAACTGGAACCTGATCTGCCCCATGTTCAGATCAGGGGTCACATTACCGGATTCTATTCGGAAGGCGGAGGACGGGGAAAAAGGCTTGTGGCCGATTTCAGCGACGATACGGGTACAATAAGGCTTATTTGGTTCAGGGGAGCCAGATGGATCACCGGAACATATGGTCCGGGGCCGGAGTATATTGTCTTTGGAAAACCTGGCGTCTTCAACGGGCAGATAAACATAATACATCCCGAGATTGAGGCAGCGGAAAAAACAGCAGAAAGGATTACATCGGCACTGCAGGCCCACTACAGCACTACCGAAAAATTAAAGAATCATTTCCTTTCATCCAAAGCCATCAGTAAGCTCATTGCTACATTGTTACAGAAGATCAACTTCACGCTGCCCGAAACATTGCCGGGATATATCATCGGGAAATACAATCTTCTTGAACTGGGCAAGGCCCTGTATTCAATTCATTTTCCCCAGGATCCGGGAATACTGGAAAAGGCAAGATACAGGCTGAAGTTCGAGGAGCTTTTTTACATCCAGCTGAATCTCATAAGGTTTAAAAGCAACCGTTCCCGGAAGTACAGAGGCTTTGTATTTTCAAACGTGGGGGAAAAATTCAATACATTTTATTTCAGGAACCTCCCCTTTGAACTTACTTCCGCACAAAAGCGGGTGATGAAAGAGATCAGAAAGGATCTCGGATCCGGGATTCAGATGAACAGGCTGCTTCAGGGTGATGTGGGAAGCGGAAAGACCCTCGTTGCCCTGATGAGTATGCTGATAGCGGTTGACAACGGCTATCAGGCATGCATAATGGCACCCACCGAGATACTTGCAAAACAACATTACCAGACAATCGTTTCCCTGCTCCGTGATATGGATGTGAGCGTAAAGCTTCTCACCGGTTCATCTGCAGGATCACTCAGGAAGGAAATAAGCCGGTCGCTTCTGGATAAATCACTGAATATTCTTATCGGCACACATGCTCTTATTGAGGATAATGTGCAGTTCGGCAATCTGGGTCTGGTAATCATTGATGAACAGCACAGGTTTGGCGTTGAACAGAGAGCCAGGCTGTGGAGAAAAAGCAGCAATCCGCCTCATGTTCTGGTAATGACGGCAACTCCCATACCCAGAACACTGGCAATGACCCTGTACGGTGACCTGGATGTGTCGGTGATAGATGAACTGCCTCCCGGCAGGATCCCGGTCAGAACCATGCACTTCTTTGATTCCGAAAAGAATAAGGTGTATGGATTCATGAAAAAGAAAATTGAGGAAGGAAGCCAGGTGTTTGTGGTTTACCCCCTTATCAGGGAATCGGAAAAAATGGACTACAGGGATCTTGAAGATGGCTGGGACACTATTTCAAGATTATTTCCGCCTCCCCGCTATTGCATCAGCGTGGTTCACGGACAGATGACCCCCGCCATAAAGGAGGAGTCGATGAAACTGTTCAGGGAGGGAAAGGCTCATATCCTGATAGCAACAACAGTGATAGAGGTTGGAGTCGATATTCCCAATGCATCGGTGATGGTCATTGAAAGTGCGGAAAGATTCGGCCTTTCCCAGCTTCACCAGCTGCGGGGACGTGTCGGCAGGGGATCAGACCAGGCATACTGCATTCTGATGAGCGGAGATAAACTTTCAAAGGAAGCTTCTGCAAGAATAGATGTAATGACAAGATCAAACGATGGTTTTGAAATTGCCGAGCAGGATCTTCTGCTGAGAGGCCCGGGTGATATTGAAGGAACCATGCAAAGCGGAATTCCCTTTGATCTCAGAATCGCGGACCTTGGGAAGGATGGTCAGCTGATTGCCTGGGTACGTAATATTGCGGAAGAAATCATAGAGTCTGACCCCCTGCTGGAAAAAGACAGTAATGCAATTCTGAAACATATGCTGAAAAAAATGTTCAGCAAGAAACAATCATGGAGTAATATAAGCTGATGAAAAACTATTTAAAACCGGAATAAATTATCCTGAGAACCCAATTTCATGATAAAAAGCAGTAAGTAATTTATCCTTATTAGTAAATTTGGGATTTTCTTTCCGGAGAAATTTATGAACAGATCAAACAGTTACGATAATATAGAGCATGAGGGAACAGTTCAGAGATCGGACAGCAACCTTGTAATAGTCAGTATATCATCTGAAGCGGCATGCTCGGCCTGCCATGCAAAAGGTGCATGCAGCCTGTCGGGGGCAAAGGAAAAACTGATTGAGATTCCGGGCCGGTATGATCTGGTGCCGGGTGACAACGTTACGGTTGTTATGCACAGATCAGCAGGATTCAGGGCGGTATTGTTCGCCTATGTCCTTCCCTTCATTTTACTGATCCCGGCCCTCCTGACACTCAGTTCACTCGGAATATCGGAACCTGCGGCAGCACTGGGTTCTGTCGCCGTGGTCAGCATCTATTACCTTGTTCTGTTTTTCTTCCGTGACAGAATAGCAAACAATTTCACGTTTTCAATAAAAACTCCTTAATGAGTCACATAATTATAATAACAATCTTAAGTCTGGGTGTGCTCGCACTGCTTGCAGCAATAATCCTTTACTTCATTGCACAGAAATTCAAGGTGTATGAAGATCCGCGCATAGATGAGATACAGGCTATTCTGCCCGGTGCCAACTGCGGGGGATGCGGTTTTGCCGGCTGCCGGGCCTTTGCCGAAGCACTCGTAAGGGCAGAATCCTTTGACGGCCTTAACTGCCCCCCGGGAGGAGCTGACGTTATGGCTGAAGCTGCCAGACTGCTGGGAAAGGAAGCTCCCGAAGTGGATCCTCTTGTTGCAGTTCTGAAATGCAACGGCAGACCCGAATACCGGCCGCTTACCTCATTCTATGACGGAGTGCCTGATTGCCGTATTGCCCACAGTCTGTACCTGGGCGAAACGGACTGCAGTTATGGCTGCCTTGGAAAAGGCGACTGTGTAAGGGCCTGCCCATTCGATGCCATGTATATGAACAGCGAAACAGGCCTGCCTGAGATAATTGATGATAAATGTGTCGCTTGTGGCAACTGCGTGAAAGCCTGCCCGAGAAACCTCATTGAACTGAGGAAGAAAGCCAGGAAGGACCGTAAAATCTATGTTGCATGTTCCAACTGCGACAGGGGCGGTCCGGCACGCAGGGCATGCAGGGTAGCCTGTATTGCCTGTATGAAATGTGTAAAGGTCTGCAAATTCGATGCAATAACCGTAGAGAATTATCTTGCCTACATAGATTCATTTAAATGCACTCTCTGCAGGAAATGTGTTGCCGAGTGTCCGACCGGTTCCATACTTGAATTCAATTTCCCCCCAAGGAAACCGGCCGCTGAGGTCACCAGTCAAACCATAAAAGTAAATCCGGAAGTATAACATAATAATGCAGTATAACATAATAATTAAGAGCAAACTTGAAAACGTTTCCACTGGGTGGTGTTCACCCGCCCGAAAATAAGCTGACAGCCGGAATACCGATCAGATATCTGCCAATTCCTCCTTCCGTAGCAATACCCGTTACACAGCATATTGGCTCTCCCTCAGAAATCCTCGTAAAAAAAGGCGACATGGTTAAAACCGGACAGATAATTGCCGCCAGCAAAGGATTTGTTTCAGCCAATATCCATTCATCGGTAACAGGAGTTGTAAATAAAACAGACAGCGTGATTGATGCATCGGGATTCAGGCAGACTGCCGTATTTATTGATACCACGGAGGATGAGTGGCTTGAAACTATTGACAGGAGCAGTGAAATAATCACTGAAATAAAATATTCACCCGAAGAGATTATTGACAAGTGTCTTGAATCAGGAATTGTCGGGCTTGGCGGAGCAACCTTCCCTTCACATGTTAAGCTCAGCATTCCCCGGGGTAAAAGATGTGATGTTCTGATAATCAACGGAGTTGAATGTGAGCCTTACCTTACCTCCGACCACAGGCTGATGCTGGAAAGAAGCGAGGAAATCCTTGTCGGAATAACTATTCTGATGAAGGCACTCAGGGTGACACAGGCCATGATTGGCATTGAAAACAACAAAAAGGATGCAATAGCCCGTCTCACCGGGCTGTCCGGGAAATTTCCCGGCATCAGCATACACGGACTTAAGGTAAAATATCCCCAGGGGGCAGAAAAGCAGCTGATCAAAGCACTCATAAAGAGGGAAGTCCCCTCAGGCAGGCTGCCACTCGATGTAAATACGGTGGTTCATAATGTCGGAACTGCTTTTGCGGTGTACGAAGCTGTTCAGAAAAACAAGCCGCTGTTTGAAAGAGTGGTCACCATCACAGGCAAATCGCTTGCCAGTCCCGGAAATTACTTCGTCAGGACAGGAACTTCCGTAAGGTATCTTATCGAAGCTGCAGGAGGTGTTCCTGAAAATACCGGGAAAATCATATCGGGAGGTCCCATGATGGGAAAAGCAGTGAGCAATGCGGATGTGCCCGTGGTAAAGGGAACATCGGGCATTGTGCTTATCCCGGAAGAAGAATCGTCAAGATCGGAGATGACTCCCTGCATACGTTGCGCAAAATGTGTCAGCGTTTGTCCTCTTAACCTTGAACCTTATCTCCTCATGACCCTTTCGGAAAAGGGAGAATTTGAAAGAGCCGTCGCGGAAGGAATAACTGACTGTATGGAATGCGGATCCTGCAGCTATTGCTGTCCGGCACACCGCCCCCTGCTTGACTATATCAGGCTTGGAAAGTCACTTGCAGCCAAAATGGCACGTAAACAAATGGTTAAATAAAGAAATATAATTATTGCAAATGAGTAATCTGCTCAAAGTATCACTATCGCCTCATATTCACGGAAAGGAAACAACCCGGAAGCTGATGCATGGTGTGATAATTGCCCTTATGCCGGCTTTTCTCGCATCAGTCTTCTTCTTCGGCTATGGTGCAATTATCGTTACAACAGTATCAGTGGCATCCTGTGTCCTTTTCGAGTATCTGATCGTCAGGTTCGTTTTCAAAAAGACTCTTACAATAAATGATGGCTCTGCTTTCTTAACCGGACTGCTTCTTGCCTTCAATCTTCCGTCAAATATTCCCGTACTGATAATTGTCATCGGAAGCTTTGTTTCAATAGCAGTGGCAAAGATGACTTTCGGCGGCCTGGGCAACAATCCTTTCAATCCGGCTCTGGTGGGCCGTGTATTCATGCTGATATCATTTCCCGTACAGATGACCAGCTGGCCTGTTCCTGCAGGATTTCAGACAGGATACTCCGATGCGGTAACAGGTGCAACACCGCTGGCGATAATCAAGGAAGGGATAAAGAACGGGGAGCCGGTTTCACAGCTTATGTCACAGATACCTCCGCCCTCACAGATGTTCCTTGGAGATATCGGTGGGTCAATGGGTGAAGTGTCCGCCTTTTTCCTCATACTGGGATTTATCTGGCTGCTGTATAAAAAGATTATAACCTGGCATATACCACTGTCCATTATACTGACAATAATTGTTTTCACCGGAACATTCTGGCTTATCAATCCGGAGAAATATGCTGATCCGCTGTTCCATATTCTCGCGGGAGGTGTTCTCCTCGGGGCTATATACATGGCAACCGACTATGTTACCTCACCCATGAATCCCAAAGCCATGCTCATCTATGGCTGCGGGATAGGCGTGCTTACCTCGGTGATCAGAATATGGGGGGCCTATCCCGAAGGAGTTTCATTTGCAATTCTGATAATGAATGCATTTGTGCCTCTTATGAACAGATATATCAAACCAAAACGATTCGGGGAGGAGATTAAAAATGGCTAAATCGGAATCCACACTGAAAAACATGATGCTGGCACTTACTCTTATTGCCACGGTAAGTGCCGCAGGACTGGGATTTGTGTATGAACTCACGAAGGAACCCATTGCCCTTTCGGTCCTTAACAAGAAGCTGAATGCCATCAGGGAGGTTGTTCCGGAATTCACCAACAACCCGGATGATGAAATGTTCAGGCTGGCCACAGGTGAAGGGGACAGCCTTGAGGTATATCCGGCAAAAAACAACGGGGAAATTGTGGGCTATGCTGTCAATACCTATACCAATAACGGATTCAGCGGTTATTTTTCGGTGATGGCAGGATTCAGACCCGACGGGTCAATAAGCGGCATATCAGTGCTTGAGCATAAAGAGACTCCCGGACTGGGAACCAAGATGGCAGAACCCGGTTTCAGGAATCAGTTCACCGGCAGAAATCCGGGGGAGTCAATTCTGAAAGTAAGAAAGGACGGCGGTGAAATTGATGCCATCACTGCCGCGACAATAAGTTCAAGGGCATTCTGCGAAGCTGTTCAGCGTGCATATAACACATTGGAGAAAGGAGGATTAAAATGAGTCAGCTACAAAATTTCACCAAGGGTTTTATCAGGGAAAATCCATTGCTGGTCCTGGTGCTAGGTACATGCCCTGCCCTGGCAACCACCACTTCATCACTCAATGGCATGGGAATGGGCATAGCCACAACCTTTGTGCTGATCTGTTCAAATGTGGTAATATCCCTGCTGTCGGACCTGATACCCGACAAGGTGAGGATACCGGCATTCATTGTCATCATAGCCTCTTTTGTGACCATTGTCGACCTCATCATGCAGGCCTTTGTTCCGGATCTCTACCAGGCCCTCGGAATATTCATACCTCTCATAGTTGTCAACTGCATCGTCCTGGGAAGGGCTGAAGCATTTGCCAGCAAGAACAAAACACTTACCTCCCTTATTGATGGTGCCGGAATGGGTCTCGGCTTTACCATGGCCCTGGGATTGCTCGGAGCCATGAGGGAAATACTGGGCGAGGGAGCTATTTTCGGTTATAAATTCATAAAAAGTGACGGAATACTTGTTTTCATTCTTGCACCCGGTGCATTCATCGCCCTCGGATATGTGATTGCACTCGTTAACAAAATCAGGAAAACCTCAAAATAAGAGCCATGGAGTATATCTTAATTATCATATCCGCCATATTCATCAACAACATCGTTCTTGCCCAGTTCCTCGGTGTATGCCCTTTCCTGGGCGTTTCCAGCAAGGTCAATACGGCGGTGGGAATGACAGGTGCCGTTACATTCGTGATGGTTCTGGCAACCATGTCCACCTATCTCATTCAGACCTATGTTCTCGAAAAACTGGGCATAGCCTTTATGCAGACAATCACCTATATTCTTGTTATTGCCTTTCTTGTCCAGATAGTTGAAATAATCCTGAAGAAAATAAGCCAGCCGCTCTACCAGGCACTCGGAATATTCCTCCCCCTTATTACAACCAACTGTGCGGTTCTTGGCGTCGCCATCCTTGTCATCAAGAATAATTACAACCTTCTCGAATCGGTTGTTTACAGTGCAGCAACAGCAACAGGTTTCGGCCTGGCCCTGTTAATTCTTGCCGGAATAAGGGAGCAGCTCGACCTGGTGAATGTGCCGGAAGGAATGAAAGGAGTACCTGTTTCACTGGTTACGGCAGGAATACTTGCACTTGCATTCATGGGCTTCACGGGAATAATTCGTTAATTGTGTAAAATTGATAATGAGGGGAAATAACAGGAATTAAATGAATTATCCGGAATATTTCAAGATCCTTGGTTTGAGCACTGATGCCACAATTCCTGAAATAAAAAAAGCATACAGGCTCAAGGCCCGTATGTTCCACCCTGACCTCAACAATTCCCCCGATGCCAGGGAAAATTTTATTATGGTTACCGAAGCCTATGAATTTCTGATTGAAAATTTCGACAGGCTGAAGAATGACCATGCCTTTTCAGTTGCCCTTGAAGAATGGAAACGATCCATGCAGAATTTATCAAGACAGCGGGCAAGGGCATATGCACATGAATCATACAGGCAGTTCAGAAATTCCAGGCTTTACCGTACCACAAAGTTTTTCGACCTTACCAGGATCATCTTCGGACTGATTTTATCGGTAATGATACTCGTTTTTACAATCCTCGGATTTATTACAAAACAAAAATCTCCGATACCCGAACAGGGAAACCCGGTTATAATCTTCATTATGCTCCTGTTTTTAGGTCTGGTGTTCCTGGTTGCCAGCCTGGTTTTTCTGAAGGTTTACCTTGAAGACACAGGAAAACACAAAAAAAAGCACAAGGGCTGAAAGACTGTAAACTCCGGATAATGTTTCCGCAGGAGAAAATAAATCACCGGGAAAATAATCAGCAGCAGGCGGAATAGTATTACGGTGCCACGGGAATACTGAATAACATCATTGTCCTGTCAGGTCAACAGCCTTGCCGCAAATCATAAACCTGCCGGAAACCATAAGCCTGCCGCAAACCACAAACCTGCCGCAAATCATAAACCTGCCGCAAATAATGAATCTGCCGGATTATCAGCTTATCATGAAAAAATTGAAGGGTATGTCAAGGACTGATGAAAAATACTCACCGCGTTCGAGGATGTCCTCATCGCCCTCCTCATAATACCAGTTGACCACGAATTTTTTGTTCTTGAGGGTCACACGCTTGATCTTTTCAAGAAGCTGTATAAAAACCCTTGCACTGGCACTGTTGAAATATTCAAGATTCATTTCCACACAGGTAATATCAGCGGGTGTGTCGATATACTCATTCATCCATTTCTCGACAGAGGAATAAAACTCCCCGACATTTTCCTGAATGGAACGTCCCCTGATTTTTATCAGACCATCCGGCGACAGAATTATTTCGGGCGAAGTTTTTGTAAGTGGAATTTTCAGCTCCTTCATCTGTAATTAGTTATCCGGGATATTACCAGCCTGCTTTTAACGGCGATGCTTAAAACCTGTCAAATACCGGATCATCAAAATTATCCGGCGATATTTTCCGCCTGCCCTGCTCAATCTCATGTATCATATTTAGTATTGCCCTGTTTACCGGCACGTCCACTCCCGTCTTTTCCGCATTTCTTACAATATACCCGTTCAGAAAATCCACCTCTGTGGGCTTGCCTCTCTCAAAGGACTGAAGGCTTGATGACTTCAGTCTTCTGTATTTGAATCCGATGATTCTTATCAGCATGTGTCTGCGGAAATCAGCCAGGATACTGTTGCCGCTGATGAATTTCCTGAAATCGAGCCTCCCGCCAAAGACTTCAATTTTAATATTTATTTTATCAGCCAGGCTTACTGCTTCGCGGATTACTTCTATGAAAATATTCCTGATCTTTTTTATTGCAAGCATTTTACCAAGGTCAAGACCGCATATTACCCCTAGTGATGTTATGTTTGCATTTATTATCAGCTTTGAGTAAAGATGCCCCATTATATTATCGCTTATCCTCACGGGAACTACCCTGGAAAGGATATCCGCAACAGTTTTCAGGTCATCATCCGCTTCTTTATCCGGGTAACCGAGAATAAAATCCCCGGTTGATGTCATTACCAGTCTGCCACGGGCTTCCATAGTTGCACCCCAGCCTGTCACACATCCTATTATTCTCTCCTGTCCCACTATCCCGGCGAGTACATCCTCACATATTCCGTTCTGAAGTGAAACCAGGTAGCCGTTTTCACTGAGAACCGGGAGTACAGAGCGTGCAGCTTCAACCATATCGTTAACCTTGGTGGCATGAAGGATAAGATCCTTTTTCCCCTTAACCTCATCAACGGATGCATACGCAGGCACCGTAACAGTGAAGCTGCCCGAGATCCCGCTGATTTCCATTCCCTGTTCACGTATCAGCGTGGCATAATCTTCATATTTGCTGATGATCTCAACATTGTAACCGTTTTTTTTCAGGAAGGCGGCAGTGATGCCTCCTATTGCTCCGGCACCAATAACCAGAATTGACAAATCTTTTCCAAGCATATTATTTACAATAATTGTTCAAAGCCTTGCCTGCGGGGCAATGTCCTGGCCAGCAAATTCCTTTCCAAGATACTTATAATAACCGGTAATCCCAATCATTGCAGCATTATCAGTTGTAAGACCGGGATCGGGAATAAAAAGCTTCCAGCCCCTTTCACGGGCTGCCTCCCTTGCCCTGTTTCTGAGTCCCGAATTGGCCGATACCCCGCCGGCTATCCCGATCTCTCTTATCCCCGTGGCCTTTGAGGCTGCAATAAGTTTTTCAATCAGGATGTCTGCAATCACTGCCTGAAGTGATGCGCAGAGGTCTGCCTTATTCCGGGCAATAAAATCAGGATCCTCCTTCAGTCTGTCGCGGAGGAAATACAGGAAACTTGTTTTAAGTCCGCTGAAACTGAAATTCAGGTCCGGAACTGAAGGTTTGGAAAATTTAAAGGCGTTTTTATTGCCCTGTGAGGCCAGCCTGTCTATTTCCGGTCCTGCCGGATAGGGCAGGCCCATCAGTTTGCCACACTTGTCAAATGCCTCACCTGCAGCATCATCTATTGTACTGCCCAGGGTTTCCATTTCAAGATGGCTCTTTAGGAGCATGATTCCGGTATGACCCCCGGAAACCAGCAGACATAAAAAAGGGAATCCGGGTGCAGGTCTGTTTTCTTCCTTTCTTTTTATAAAATGAACCAGTACATGAGCCTGCAGATGATTGACTTCAATAAGAGGAATATTACGGGCCAGAGCAAATCCCTTTGCAAAGGAGGCTCCGACCAGCAGGGAGCCCAGAAGGCCCGGCCCCCGTGTAAAGGCAAGGGCGCTTATTTCACTGATGTCTGTCCCGGCCCTTTTAAGCGCCTGGTCAACAACAGGCACAATATTGGCCTGGTGTGCCCTCGATGCCAGTTCAGGAACAACCCCGCCGTATGAGCGGTGAACCTCCTGCCCCGCTATCAGGTTCGAAAGCACATAGCCGTCCCTTACAACAGCAGCCGATGTGTCGTCACATGATGATTCTATGGCCAGTATCGTAACTCCCATTTCTGCAGGGCTAAAAAAAGGATGATTCGCCTTTTATGATCCTAATATATAAATTATTTCTTATCGGCAATCCTTCCGCGGATTACTGCACAATCTTTGCTGTACAATATTATGAATGATATATTTTATTGCGCTCTTTCAGTATCTTTATGCACTGAAAGTGCTGAGTTTTTGGAAAGGACAGGATAAAACACATGATCAGAGCCGTAAACAGGACAATAAGGATTCTTTTGATTCTGGCCGGGACCATCATTATGATCCCTGCACTGCTCTATCCTGTTCTCAGGCACCCGGAGATACAGACACTCATAATCAAACGGATTACCAGGCATTTCTCACAGGAGCTCAAATCAACAATATCAGTCGGCAAGACGGAGTTCATTTTTTTTAACAGGCTCAGCATGGATGATGTCCTGATCAAGGACAAAAATGATGATACACTGCTTTATGCAAAAAAATTATCCGTCACGATCAGAAGAATAAATACCGAAAGGAATGAATATACCCTCGGAAGTGTGGTGATCATGAATCCGGTATTCTCCCTGATCACTGATACAGCAGGAGTCCAGAATCTTCAATGGTATCTGGCACTTCTGAAAAGAGGATCCGGGAAACCTGCCGGACAGCCTGTTGCCCTGAAGATAAACCATGCGGATATCAGGAACGGCTCCTTTTCACTCATCAACCAGGGTACAGAAATCAGGGAAAACAATACCATTGATTTCAACAGGCTTCACCTGGGCAGCATAAACGGAAACCTCAGAGAATTCTCGGTAAGGAAGGATACCACATCCTTCAGTGTCCATGATCTGTCCTTCCGGGAATCAGGAGGTTTCACAGTCCGCAAAATGTCAAGTGATTTTGCGGTTGCAGACAGGAATATCATATTCACTTCGGCAAACATCAACTGTGACAGCAGCATTCTCAACATTCCCCTGGTTGAACTGAAAGCCGGTCCGGACGGCACTTTCGGCAATTTCATAAACACGGTGAACCTGGATATTCAGATTGACAAGTCCCTGGTATATACATCCGACCTGCAGCATTTTGTCGCCGCGGTGAACGGAATGCATGAGAATGTGAACATCCGGGGAAGGATTTTCGGTACAATAGCTGAGCTCAGGGGCCGCGACATAAGCCTGGGTTCAAAAGAAGAGACGGTTCTGGACTGCGATTTCGACCTTTCGGGTCTGCCGGATATAATGAACTCATTCATTTACCTTGGTGTACATCAGCTTAAATCAAGTGCTGAAGATATTAAGGACATCAGGGTGCCTGGGGGGAAAGCACTGAGGCTTCCCGATTATTTTGAGAGGCTGGGAAAAATATCCTTTAACGGCAGCTTTACCGGGTTCACCACGGATTTTGTCGCATACGGAAAACTGGAGTCGGAGGCCGGAAACCTGAACACGGATGTCTCATTCAGGCCCGAAGGAAAGAACCAGTTCAAGATCAAGGGGCTGATAACAGGCAATGGCATCAATCTGGGGGAGATCACGGGAAACAGCGACTTGCTGGGAGATCTCAGTATTAAGACGGATGTTGACATGCATGCCTGTTCCTTCAAAACATTCTCTGGCGAAATAAACGGACTGATCGACAGTGTTGAAATAAACCACTATAAATACAGGAATATCTCTCTTAACGGGATAATCAACGACAAGACCTGGGATGGCAGTATAAAGATAGCAGATGAAAATATCAGGCTGGATATGCTTGGAATGATGAATTTCAACAGGGAACTGCCGGAATTTGATTTCACTCTCAATCTTGTAAAAGCCGATCTTTTCAGGCTTCACCTTGACAAATCCGACAGCACATCGGCAGCATCAATGCTTCTGACGGCAAATTTCAGGGGAAAGATTGACGAGAACCTTGTGGGCGAAGTGAAACTGCTTAATTCAAGTCTCCGGAAGTATGGCAATACGCTCGACATGTACGATTTCTCCCTCAGGTCATTCATGGATAACAACCAACCTTCAGTCAGCCTGAGAACCGATTACGTGGATGCAGATCTGAAAGGCCGCTTTAATCCTGCAGGACTGATGTCATTTATCGCTTCGGCAAAAGCCGGACTGATGCCTTCCAGGTATGTCAGACCGGAATTGCAAAGCCCCTTTGTAACGGATACACTTGTATTTGCCGTGAATTTCAAACAAACCGACAATATCAACAATTTCTTCCGAACAGGTCTGCTGCTTGCAGATAAAAGTACCATTACAGGCGAAATAGTGGCCGATACCGCTGCACATGCAATACTTCTTTCAGATAAACTGGTTTTCAGGGGCAATACTTTCAGCGACCTGGCTGTAGACCTTGATTATTCCCGGTTTTTACTCGGAGCAGGACTCAGGAGCTCATCACTCAATTTTCTCGGACATTCTGACCTCGAGGATTTTTCAGCTGATTTCACCGTAAAACCCGATAATTTTATATTCAGCCTCAACTGGGAAGGCAATGACCCCCGGTCAGCGGGCAGCGGAAGCTTTACCGCCAGGGGAATATCAATGAAGGAAGCAGGCATGGGTGCCGGACCCCTGATGCTGATCGACATTGCTTCATCCGATATCATTAACCCGGATAATCAGTGGAGAATAAATCATTCAACAATCCTTCTCGATTCGAATATGGTTAATATCAACAATCTGCTGATACACAATGAAAGCAGTTACTACCTGATAGACGGTACCCTGTCGAAAAACCGGGAAGACAGCCTCAGGCTCGAATTTAAAAATATCGATATTTCCCCGCTTAACTCACTGATCAGCGGGAAAGATGACAGGGAAAAGCTGTCACTGGACCTGAAGGGGGAACTCAGCGGAAAAGTACTTCTTACAGATGTTTACAGCAATCCGCTTGCCGAAGGAGATCTCCGGATCAACGGATTTTCAATACTCGGCGGCGAATACGGCACGCTGACACTGAACTCCGCATGGAACAATGAGGGAAAGGTGGCAGAAATACGAGCAGGAAACAATCTCAGCGGAAAGAAGATGCTCGATGTGAAAGGCTATTACAATCCCCAGGCCAGGCAACTGGACCTGACAGCATCGAGCGAGAAGCTTCCCGTGGATGCCCTTAATCCCCTCCTGAACTCATTTGCTTCGGATATTTCCGGATCTGCCAGTGGCAAAGTAAGGATATCGGGAGAACTGAACAGGCTGGTCATGAAGGGTTCGCTCATGGCTCAAAACACCTCAATGACAATCGATTATCTGCAAACCAGGTATAAACTGAATGATTCAGTGCGTTTTGATAACAATAAGATAATTTTCAGGGATTTAAAACTTTCTGACGAGAGAGGGAATACAGCAATGCTCAACGGTAAGGTATTTCATAATCACTTCAAGGATTTCAATGCCGATATTACCGTCAGTTTCAATGATTTCATGGTTATCAACACAAAGGCCAGGGACAATGAGGATTTTTACGGAACTGCCTTTGCCACCGGCATAGTCACAATAAAAACCGGCCAGAATCTGATATCCTTCGACATCTCGGCCAGAACAGGCAGGAATACCAGGTTCTACATGCCGCTCAATACCAGTGAAACGCTCACTGACTATTCATTTGTAAGCTTCGTTACGCCGGGAACATCCGGGGTGGCATCAGATCTTCCCGGATCTGCCGCCACTGCCCTTGCCCAGGCCACCACCGGCATAGAGCTCAACTTTGATCTGGATGTTACTCCTGATGCGGAAATACAGCTGATTTTTGACGAAAAGGTGGGCGATGTGATCAGGGGCCGGGGATCGGGAAATCTGAATATCAATCTCGATCAGAAGGGCAATCTCGGTATCTCCGGTGATTATGTGATTGATAACGGCGATTACCTGTTCACCCTGGGGAATGTCATGAACAAGCCATTTACTGTGGAAAATGGCGGAAAAGTCAGCTTCAGCGGGAATATTGACAATGCGGAAATCGATCTTAAAGCGATTTACAGGCTTAAGGCATCACTTTTCGAGATACTTCAGGATGACAGGTTCAATGAAAGAATTCCGGTTGAATGCCAGATCCTCCTTTCCGGCAAGCTGTTCAATCCCGTCGTGGGATTCAATATTGATCTTCCTTCGGCAGATGAAGAAAGGAGGGCCTACCTGAGAAATGTGATAACCACAGATGAGGAACTGAGCCGCCAGTTCCTGTATCTCCTTGTCATGAACAGTTTTTATTCCGATCCCGGCGGGCGGTCTTCAGTTACCGGCGGGGGATCAGCAACAGCAGGAACGGGAACCACCGGCACTTCCGCCATGGCCGTGACAACCACCGAGATGCTGTCACACCAGCTGAGCAACTGGCTGTCCCAGATAAGCAATGATTTTGACATCGGCTTCGTGTACCGTCCGGGATACAAGGACATAAACGCACAGGAAGTCGAAGTGGCATTGTCCACCCAGCTTCTCAACGACAGGGTTACAATAAACGGGAATTTTGACGTAAGGGGGGCAGAAAAAGCTGCCGGCACATCGGATAAGATTACCGGGGATTTTGATATTGAATACAAGCTGACCGAAAAAATCAGGTTCAGGTTCTTCAACAGATTCAATAATCCGTATACGGGAAAGGGAGCTCCCTATACCCAGGGATTCGGTTTGTTTTTCCGCAAGGATTTCAACCAGTTTGCCGACCTGTTCAGAAAAACCGGAAAATCTGAAATGAAAAAGGAAGATGAGGTAATGATTGAGGGTGAAGGACCGGAAGCTTCCCGCTAGCTGAGGAAACAGTTTCCGGTTAATAAAAACCGGACCTTTGTTATTAACAGGAAATACTATAAGGCTGTATCAATACGTTTTTTAATATATTCGCAGCTTAAATAACAGATTAATAAATTTAAACGGAAATACGGAAATTAAGATGGGATTTTTACAGTTTGCCATGCAGGATGTCAGCCTGCCTGTCGAAACGACAGTTGATTCGCATATGACGCTTCTCGATTTTGCAATGAAGGGTGGATGGGTAATGGTTCCCATCGTGTTATTGTCCTTTGTTGCAGCCTATATTTTTATTGAAAGATTTTATGTGATAAAGAAGGCATCGCAGCAGGATATGTCTTTCATGAACCGGATCAAGGATTATATACACGAGGGAAGGATTGAGGCTGCACTTGCTCTCTGCAGCTCCACCGACAGTCCGGCAGCAAGGATGATCGAGAAAGGAATAAACAGGCTCGGAAGACCACTGCATGACATCAGTACGGCAATAGAAAATGCCGGGAAGCTTGAAATATCAAAACTGGAGAAAAGCTTTCCCACTCTCGCCACCATAACCGGAGCTGAACCAATGCTGGGATTCCTCGGAACGGTTATAGGAATGGTGAAATCATTCTACGCAATGTCACAGGCAGGAAGCAATATTGACGTTTCCCTCCTTTCAGACGGAATCTACACTGCACTGATCACAACCGTTGCAGGACTGTCTGTGGGGATACTCGGATATTTTGCCTATAACACGCTTGTTGTAAGGGTTGAAAAGGTTGTCTTCACAATGGAAGCCACACTAACGGAATTTATGGATATTTTGAATGAACCGGTTAAATAAGATCAGAAATGGCTTTATCCCAGAGAAATAAGATAAGCATCAGCTTTTCCTCCACAGGAATGACCGACGTTGTGTTCAACCTGCTGATATTCTTTATGCTGACTTCAACACTTGTTCATCCGACAGCTCTTAAACTTCTTCTGCCGAAAGGATCGGCACAGACAGCGGCAAAGCCCCAGACCACTGTTTCAATAACCGCAGACCAGAGATACTATGTCGAACAGCAGCCCGTAAGCCTTGCAGAGCTGGAAGCTGCCCTCAGACAGAAGCTCGGAAGCAATCCGGATACATATATTTCACTTCACGCAGACAAGAATGTTCCTTTTGAAAGTGTTGTGGAAGTATTGAACATAGCACAGGCAAACAATTATAAATTAATAATTGCGACCACACCCAAATAACGATCTCTACAGGATTCCTTCCGAAAGGAACAAGGGAATCATCGGAACAGCCGTAATACATGCGGTGGCACTGTTATTGCTGATAGTCCTGGGCTTTTCCGTACCACCTCCCCCGGAAAGCGAGGAAGGCATCCTGGTTAATTTTGGCACGGGTGAAACAGGATTCGGGGCAGTAGAACCATCTCCCCCGCCCTCAAGGACGGAGACTTCACCGCCTCCTCCTCCGCCTCCGGCAGCCGTACCGCAGACCGTTTCCGGGGAACAGGCGCTTCTGACCCAGGATATTGAAGAAGCACCGGAAGTTAAAAAGGTGGATCCCGCAGCTGAAAAAAGACGGCTTGAACAGCTGGAGGCAGAAAAGAAAAGAAGGGCCGAGATGGAAGCAGAACGGATAAGAAGGGAGATTGAAGCTGAACGCATAAGAAAGGAAAGGGAGGAAGCAGAGCGCATACGAAGAGAAAAGGAAGCTGAAGAAAAGAGGATGGCAGAAATAAAAAGCCGTACCATGGGTGCTCTTGAAGGATCCAAAAATGCCGGCACCACCTCCAAAAGTGAAGGCATTGCCGGAGGAGCCGGAAACCAGGGTTCACCCACCGGCTCGGTTGACTCCCGGAACCGGGGTGAAGGAAGCGGACTGGGAGACAAGGGTGTATCCTATGATCTCGGAGGAAGAGGCGTGCAGAGACTTCCGCTGCCGGAATACATTTACCAGACGGAAGGCAGGGTTGTGGTGGAAATAAGAGTCGACAGATCAGGAAAGGTAATAGCGGCAAATCCAGGAGCAAAGGGATCAACATCACTTGATGAAAACCTGCTTAAGCTTGCAAAAAGTGCTGCCGAGAAAGCTCAGTTCAACCCCGATCCTGACGCACCATTCACTCAGGTCGGAACAATCACCTATATCTTCAAGCTGAACTAGCCCCTTAAAAAAGACAGATTTCATACTGCCGTCTCACTGACGCTGAGAGAAAGCCGTTATTACTGGTTTTAACAAATCTCAGCCCTCCCTGGCAAATACATCGCTGACAGCAGCAGAGAGATTATCTGTCAGATTACTGTCCTTGATTATATAATCAGCTATACCTTTCCTGGCAAATTCAAGCACCAGTTCACCGCTTTCCTGGCCTGAAAGCATAATGACGGGTATTTCCGGTTTCAGCTCCCTGATCTTGTTGAAAATAACCATGCCGTCGGGATAGAGCTCGCTGCTGCCGGTAAAAAAATAATCAAGAATGATAAGTCCGGGATTATCGCCAATATTGTCTATACAGCCCTCTCCTGACTCAAAGGCCCTGACCTCAAATCCTTCCCGGGTGAATTTATTAACTATCAGTTTATTGATAAAAGGATCGTCATCAACAATAAAGATCAGCCTTTTTTTAACCATCTGAGGGCATATATTTAACTGAATTATTTAAAGATAACAAAAAATAACAATCAATAGGCAAAAAGAGGGAAAGGTTTCATCAGCTGAATGGCCTTTTTTCCAACTTTCTCAATAACGTCCTCATTATCAATATTTGAAAGCACCTCGTCGATCAGATCAACAATAAGCGGCATGTGTTCCTCATCCATTCCCCGTGTTGTTATGGCAGCTGTTCCCACTCTGAGACCGGAAGCAAGGAAGGGCGAGCGGGTGTCAAAGGGTACCATGTTCTTGTTTACGGTAATATGGGCCCTCACCAGGGTGTTCTCGGCTTTTTTTCCCGAAATGGCGGGAAATTTGGTTCTGAGATCTATCAGCATGAGATGGTTGTCAGTGCCGCCAGAGATCACCTTATACCCTTTTTCAATAAAGCTTTCTGCCATCACGAATGCATTTCTCCTTACCTTTCCCTGGTAGTTTCTGAATTCCGGATCAAGGGCTTCACCGGCAGCAACGGCTTTTGATGCTATCACATGTACAAGCGGACCTCCCTGGACTCCGGGGAATACTGCCGAATTCACAAGCGACGACATCATTCTTGTTTCTCCTTTCGTTGTCTTGATTCCCCAGGGATTTTCAAAATCCTTGCCAATGAGGATGATGCCGCCACGTGGTCCCCTGAGTGTCTTATGCGTTGTTGACGTGACAATATGTGCATATTTCACGGGATTTTCAAGCAGTCCGGCAGCAATGAGCCCGGCCGGATGAGCCATGTCAACCATGAAAATTGCACCGATCCTGTCGGCCAGAGCTCTCATTCTTTCATAATCCCATTCGCGTGAATATGCTGAAGCACCTCCGACTATCAGCCTGGGTTTCTCCTTCAGTGCCAGTTCTTCCATCATGTCATAGTCCACAAGGCCGGTATCCTCACGTACACCGTATGACACGGGACGGTAAAGCATTCCCGAGGAATTGACCGGAGATCCGTGGGTAAGATGTCCCCCGTGAGCCAGATTAAGTCCCATAAAAGTATCGCCCGGTTTAAGCACGCTCAGGAATACAGCCATATTCGCCTGTGCCCCGGAATGAGGCTGCACATTCGCATATTCCGCTCCGAACAATGTACAAAGCCGGCTTATCGCAATTTCCTCGGCTTCATCAATAACCTCGCAACCGCCGTAATATCTGCGTCCCGGATAGCCTTCGGCATATTTGTTTGTAAGTACCGATCCCATTGCCTGCAGAACCTGGTCACTCACAAAATTCTCGGATGCGATCAGTTCAATCCCGTTCAGCTGACGCTGACGCTCTCTTTCAATTATGTCAAAAATCTTTTTGTCCCTATTCATATACTTGTTTTTAAATTATTATTCCCCGGTAAACTCAACCAGCAATTCACGGTAAGTTGAGAAAATTCTTGATTTGGATAAAAATCCTGCATAATAACCCTTGTCAAGAACGGGAAGGTTCCATGCTCCCGTTTTCCTGAAGGTTTCCATAACCGTTTCAATATCCTCTTCCTTGTCGATATATGAGGGAGGAATTGTCATAAGATCCCTGACAAAGGTCACATCATACAGACCGGTGTTGAACATTATTTCCCTCACGTCATCAAGAATGACCACACCTTCCAGTATGTTATAAACATCAACAACGGGGAAAATGTTCCGTCTGGATTTCGATATTGCCTTTACCAGGTCACCCAGGGTATCGTCGGGTTTCACCGTTACAAGATCAAGTTCAATATCCTTCTTCCAGTCCATCATTGTCATCACGGCCTTGTCCTTGTCGTGGGTGATCAGCTCCCCCCTCTCCGCCAGCTGAACATGATAGATTGAATGGGGCTCAAAGCCCTTCACCGTTATAAATGCCACGGTTGAGGTAATGATAAGGGGTATCAGCAGATCATATCCCCCGGTTATTTCCGCAATCAGGAAAATTGATGTCAGGGGTGCATGCATCACGCCTGCCATCATGCCTGCCATTCCCACAAGGACAAATCTCTTGTCAGGCAGGTTCACATTGAATATCCGGTTCAGTATTTCAGAAAAAAGGTATCCGTTTATGCCTCCGATAAACAGTGTAGGGGCAAAAATACCTCCCACGCCTCCTCCTCCGTTGGTTGCACTCGATGCAAACACCTTGAAAAGGACAAGGCCAAGCATGAACAGGGCAATAACAAGAAAGTTATCCTGGAACCCGCCAACCAGTGTGTTTCCGAATACTGCATTTGTATCCCCCTTCAGCAGGTGCATTATGGTTCCGTAACCCTCCCCGTAGAAAGGGGGAAACAAAAATATAAGCAGTCCGAGAATTCCGCCGCCAACTGCCAGTCTTACATAGTCATTCCTGATCCTTTCGAAGCGGCTTTCAACATACAGTGTTGTTTTTGAGAAGTATACCGACAAAAGGCCGGATACCACCCCAAGCAGCAAATACCAGGGTATGTTGGTAATGATGAAAGCCTCTCTAACGGAAAATGAAAAAAGAACCTCATTCCCCATCAGGAAGTAGCTGGTGGTTGCGGCAGTGACCGAAGATATCAGCAAAGGAACAATTGATGACATCGTAAGGTCAAGCATCAGTATTTCAATTGTAAACACTATACCGGCAATGGGTGCGTTGAAAATTCCGGATATGGCACCCGCGGCACCGCATCCTATCAGAAGCGTGATGCTTCTGTAGCTGAGCCTGAAAAAGTTACCTATTGTGGATCCGATTGATGAACCGGTCAGCACTATGGGTGCCTCTGCTCCCACTGAGCCCCCGAATCCGATGGTTATGGTTGATGCCACAACGGATGTCCAGGTCTTGTGCGGATTAAGAATGCTCTTCTTTCTTGATATGGCGTACAGAACCCTGCTTACCCCGTGCCCTATATTGTCCTTCACCACATATTTCACAAAGAGCAGGGTCAGAAGCATGCCGGTGGGCGGCAGGACCAGGTAAAGAAGATTCCATGAACCCATGGCGGTTATCTTCAGAAGGAACTGATGAGTATAATGAATTCCGTTCTTGAGTATAATGGCAGCCACGGCACTGAGCAGGCCCACCAGCAGACTTAGCAGATAAACAAGGTTAACCTGCCCTGTTTTTTCTGCCAGAGGATGAAAAATATTCCTTAACAACCTGCCCTTTAACATAATTTTGCAAATATAAAAACATTCCTAAAGCGTCTCCGTTTTTTAATTAAGTTTGTACAGGAGGCTGAAAAAAAACTCAGACCGGTTATCCCGAAGGCTCCGACATGATAAGAAAACCAGTATATCTTACTACCCTGATCCTCATTTTCCTTTCCCTGAATTTATCGGGCCGGACAGATTCCATCCCTCCGCTGCCTCCGGCACTTGAACGTGTCACGGTAAATCCTGAAAGCGGAAATGTGGAAATAGAATGGCAGACAAGCCCTTCCGGCGACGTGTGGGGATATGTGGTCTACCGCTATATTGACGGGGCAGGCTATGCCATTGATACCCTTTATGGCCGGCAAATCACAAATTACCTGCATACAGGATCAGGCGCATCCTATTACAGTGAATCCTATGTTGTTGCTGCCTTTGATTCAGTGAAGAACTTCAGTAAGCTTTCCAGACCCCTGGGCACCATATACACGGAAGTCCGTATTGACACCTGCAACAACAGGCTGGAAGTAAAATGGAACAGCTACACGCCTGTTCCCTACCCTGTAACTGATTATTCAGTAATGATGTCAGTGGACGGAGAGCCTTTCCATAAGGCCGGCGAAACGGAACCGGAGAATAACTTATTCATTTTAAATGAATTCATAACAGAAAGAAAATACTGTTTCTTTGTTCGTGCAGGCCTGGCAAACGGACAGGTTTCCGAGTCAAACAGCGACTGTGTCCTGACCCGGATGCAGAAGGCTCCCGCATGGATCAATGCCGATTATGCAAGCGCGGGCGATAAGGGCAGAATAAAACTGTCATTCACAATAGATCCGGGATCGGAAATCACAACATTCAGGCTTGAAAGGAAAACAGCGGGAGAAAATGATTTCCGGGTCATAAAATATCTGACTTCAGTCAGTTCATCAGTTACCTTCACCGATAATGAGGCTGAGAGGGAGACAATCCATGTTTACAGGCTGGCCGCAGTCAACAACTGCGGAGTTCCGGTGAAATATTCCAATACTGCCTCAAACATTGTGCTCAGGGGAAGCTTTTCAGACAACAGGATTGACCTGAGCTGGAATTCATACAGGAAGTGGGCCGGTATAGTGGATTCATATATTATCTCTGCCGGTACCGGCGGGGAATACAGGCAACTGGCGGTAACATCCCCGGCTGATACGCTCTGGTCGGTAAATTATCCTGACATTATGCATGAGATAAGCGGAAAGGAAGTGTGTTTCATGGTTACGGCATTTGAAGCCCTCAATCCCCACGGACTGTCAGGTGAAAGTTCTTCCTTCCCCTTCTGCCTGTCGCTGCCGGAAAATATCACTGTCCCGAATATGTTCATTCCCTCGGGCACCGGCGTGAAGGAAACAAACAGATACTTCCGTCCGGTTCTGTCATTCATACCCGCTGATTATCATCTCATTGTCACTGACCTGAAGCGAAGGGTCATCTTTGAAACCCGCGATTTCAACGAAAAATGGGACGGAAGGCTCAACGGCGCGATCCTTCCGGAAGGAGTATACCTGTGGATGCTCAGAATAAAGACCCCGTCGGGCACATCAGTGTCGAGAACCGGAACGGTAACATTGAAGAATCAGTAGGTCCGGAGTTTATCATTCAGGCCTTAATCATCCGTTTTTAAATGAATAAAGCTATATTTGTATCCTCCGCGCAAAGTACAGTATAAATTTATGGGGAAAAAGGATTTTTTTGACGAAGAGGATAAAAACCGTATTCAGGCCGAATATGATTCACTTGTTAATAATCTCCTGAGATGCAATGCTCCGGAGGACAGGGAACTTATTGAGAGGGCTTTCAATACGGCTAATGAGGCTCACTGGAATATGCGTCGGAAATCAGGTGAACCATACATTATTCATCCCATAGCCGTGGCAAAGATAGTAAACCAGGAAATAGGTCTTGGTGCAAGGTCAATTGCCGCAGCCCTGCTTCATGACGTGGTTGAGGATACGGATTACACCCTCGACGACATAAGGAGAAAATTCAATCCCAGGATAGCCTCGCTGATAGACGGCCTTACAAAAATATCAGGTACTTACAATAAGCCGGCCTCATCCTCAATGCAGGCAGAGAATTTCCGGAAAATGCTGCTTACGCTTTCGGACGACATGAGAGTGATACTTATCAAGATTGCTGACCGCCTTCATAATATGCGAACTCTCAATTCAATGCCCGAACACAAGAAAATGAAGATAGCCGGTGAGACAATATTCCTTTATGCTCCTCTTGCCCAGCGTCTCGGACTATTTTCAATAAAAAGCGAACTTGAGGACCTGAGTTTCAAGTTCCGGCAGCCGCAGATCTATGAAGAACTGGCCTCGAAACTGAAACACAGTGAGAAAAAGTATTACGCCGTTATTAACAAATTTTCCCTTCCCATAATCGACAAACTGACCTCGGCAGGATACAGTTTCGATATAAACGGACGCCCGAAATCGCTCTATTCCATCTGGAAGAAGATGCAGTCCAAGGCTGTGCCCTTTGAGGAAATATATGATGTTCTAGCAGTAAGGATAGTCTTCGATCCCGTTCCGGAAATATCTGAAAAAACCCAGTGCTGGAATATTTATTCAATGATCACGGACACTTACCTGCCAAAGCCTGACAGACTCCGCGACTGGATCAGCCGGCCGAAGCCAAACGGCTATGAGGCACTGCACCTTACGGTAATGGGTCCCGACGGAAAATGGGTGGAAGTCCAGATACGGAGCAGGCGGATGGATGAAGTGGCGGAAAGAGGATATGCCGCTCACTGGAAATACAAGGGAGATACTTCAAAGGAAACAGAACTGGACAAATGGATAAAAAAGATCAGGGTGATGCTCGAGAATCCTCTCGAAGATCCGATTGAATTCCTGGATGAATTCAAAATGAATCTCTTTTCATCCGAAATAATGGTGTTCACACCCAAGGGCACACTGGTAAGCCTTCCCAAAGGTGCATCCGCACTTGATTTCGCCTATGAAATCCATTCAGAAATAGGAAACAAGGCAATCGGAGCCAAAATCAACTACAAGCTTCTTCCCCTGAACACAACCCTTATGAGCGGCGACCAGGTGGAGATAATTACATCCGATATTGCCCGGCCGGAAAAGGAATGGCTTTCCTGGGTCAGAACAACAAGGGCAAAGGAGAAAATAAAGGATGCCCTCAAAACCGAAACAATAAACCGCATCCAGAAAGGCATAGAGATGCTCGAGGCCAGGCTTGCTGAACTGGAAATCGTTCCGAATGCGGAAGTCCTCAAAAAACTGATGACTGCCTATAATGTATCCAATAAAGATGAACTCTATTCAGGAATTGAACTGGGACTGATAAATCTTGACAATCTTAAAAGGATATTCAAAAAAACGGAATCAAAAAGTATTATCAAATACTGGAACTTCAAATTTATAGGATCAAAAAAGGAAACAGGGGAAAATGTTCATGTTCCGGAAAAAATAGATACCAGTGCACCCTTCATTCTCAGGGAGGATGTAACAAGCGCCGAACAGTCATATGAAATAGCAGACTGCTGCAAACCCATACCCGGAGATGATGTTACAGGCTACAGATCGCCTGAAGGTTCCATCATCATCCATAAACCAACCTGCCCTACAGCCATCCGCCTGAGCTCAAACGAGGGTAACAGGATAGTGGCCGTTAAATGGGCCATCCATAAATTCGTGTCCTTTCTTGCCAGAATAAGCGTGGAGGGAATTGACAGAATCGGACTTGTAAATGATATAACCAATATCATTTCCTATGAACTGAGCGTCAACATGACAAATATTAACTTCTCTGTGAACAAGGGTATCTTTGAAGGCACCATCGATCTGTATGTACATCACACAAAAGACCTTAACAACCTCATACTCAAAATATCAAATGTGAAAGGCATTGAGAGTGTCAAACGGGTCGAAGATTTTTCATGACAAAAACTCCCCTCCCCTGCATGTGATCCCGGTAACGGCAGTGACAACAGAATCACACTTCACTTCACAACAAAGCCTCCTCTTTCCCTGCCTTGGTATTAAACAAAAATTGTATATTTTTGCTATTATTTTAATTTAGACCAAATATGATTAGTGATGAGATCAGGGCAACAGTAAAAAAGATCTTCACTGAATATCTGGAAAGGAACAAACACAGAAAGACACCTGAAAGGTATGCCATTCTGGATGAAATATATTCAAGGACGGGTCATTTTGATATCGAGTCTCTTTATATTTCAATGAAGAACAAGAATTACAGGGTAAGCAGGGCCACCCTGTACAATACCATTGATCTGCTGCTTGACTGCAATCTGGTGACAAGGCATCAGTTCGGCAAGAACATCGCAGAATTTGAAAGGGCCTATCAGTGTGGACAGCATGATCATTTAATTGATCTGGAAACAGGGACGGTAATAGAATTCTGCGACCCCAGAATAGACGAAATAATAAAAACGGCCTGTGAGCTGAACAACTTCCGTCCTCTTTATCATTCACTTTACATCTATGGTAACATCTCCGGCGGAATGAAAGATCCGGAAGAGCCTGGAAGGAAGAAGGATACTCCCGGATCCTTCAATCAGAAAGCATAGCCGAAACTAAATCCAAACGGAACAGCTACACTGGCTTTGTCTTTAAATGAATCATTGTCCCAGTCGGTTCCTTTTACTTCCCATTTTCTTGAAACAAAACCCAGGCCGGTAAAGATATCCAGGGTGAAGCCACCCGAGGTAATCAACTGGTATCCGAATACTCCGTTAATGTTCAGTTTGGTTGCACTTACGTATTCCGATGTATTTCTTTTATTTTTAATGTTGGCGGAGGCATATGATATGTGAGGTCCGATATAGAATCCTTCAGGAGCAGAAAGATCCCGGCTCAAAAAATATTTATACCATCCCTGAGATCTGAATCCGCTTGTTTTAATACCCTCAATTTCAGAACCTTCCCCATCTGAGGTCAGATCATCAAGGTTGAGAAGTATACTGGGACCAATATAACCCAAACCGATTTGTACCGATGATTTCTTAGACACAGCTGCTTCAAAAAGAGCTTTATATTCACCGGTCACCGGTACTACCACTATCCAGAAAGGACCACCCAGTGCAGAGAGCGGATTTGTTTTAATTGTAAATTTAAAATCTCTTTCATCAGATGACTGCTGGGAAAAAAGGGGTGAAGCGAGAAGCAGAAATGCTACTGCTAAAATTGCTGAATAATTGATTTTTTTCATTGACTTCAGAATGTTAAATTGTTTAAATACTTATTTGTGTTCGGCTTAAAAACAATCATAACCATTATTTCTCTGGTATTCAAATATACATGCACCACGTGAAATGTTTGACTCGCTGACTATAAGTTTTTTATAATGTTGCAGACAAATTGCTGTCCTTCTGATTTACTATATATTACAAACACAACTTATTAACGGCATAATGTGAAATTAAATCCCTGTTTCTGATTTTAACCTTTTCAGACCTGACTCATATTTAGAAAAACAGACGTATAAATTTAAAGATTTATCTCAGATATATCAAATATTTTTCCGGAAGGTTATCATTTTTCTTTTAACCTGCTTATCCGGATGGATTTGAATTATCATTTATCAACATTAAATTAATGACTGGTAACAGGTTTTATATTTTTTGTAACTTGTCATCTGCTTCAACGGAAATGATATTTTTATAACATGAAGATTGACATATTGTTAGGCCTTCAATGGGGTGATGAAGGCAAAGGGAAAATTGTGGATGCAATCAGTCCGCAATATGATGTGGTTGCCCGTTTCCAGGGTGGTCCGAATGCCGGCCATTCACTGGAGTTCAATGGAAAAAAGCACATATTACATTTAATTCCTTCAGGTATATTTCATCCGGACAAGATCAATATTATCGGAAATGGCGTGGTAATTGACCCGGCGGTGTTTAAAAAGGAAACAGAGAATCTGGGGATTCCGCCCGACGAGCTTGTAAAAAGACTGGTCATTTCATCAAGGGCAAATCTGATTCTGCCGGGTCACAGAATACTGGATGCAGCATATGAAAATACCAGGGGCGATTCAAAGATAGGATCCACCCTTAAGGGCATCGGGCCTGCCTATACCGATAAGATAGCCAGAAACGGCCTGCGTGCCGGAGAGATATTCTCTACAGATTTCCGGGAGCTTTACAATCAGCGCTTCAGGAATCACATGTCAATCCTGAAGAATCATGATTTCAGCTTTGATCCTGAAGAATATGAGGCAGACTGGTTTGAAGGTGTGGAGATAATGAAGAAATTCAGGATAGTCAACACCGAATATTTTATCAATGACCTTGTTTTAAAGGGCAGGAAAATCCTTGCAGAAGGCGCCCAGGGTACAATGCTTGATATCGATTTCGGCACCTACCCCTTTGTCACCTCATCCAGTACGGTTTCTGCCGGAGCATGTACCGGACTGGGCATATCGCCGGGGCATGTCGGGGAAGTGTTCGGAATATTCAAGGCCTACTGCACCAGGGTCGGGAGCGGCCCGTTTCCGACTGAGCTGACTGATGATACAGGAAATACCCTCAGGAACAAGGGAAATGAATTCGGTTCAACCACCGGCAGGCCGCGGCGGTGCGGATGGCTGGACATACCGGCTCTGAAATATGCAATCATGATCAATGGCGTAACACGCCTCTTCATGACGAAAAGCGATGTGATGTCAGGATTTGACAATGTCAGGGTATGCACTTCCTATATGTGGGAAAACAGGGAATGTGAAGAAATTCCCTTTGACAGCAGAAAAATCCAGCCTGTCTATACCGTGTTGCCGGGCTGGAAGGAAGAAATCAGGGAGATGCGGAATTTCGGCGATCTGCCTGTGAACCTGAAAGGCTATATTGAATTTATCGAATATCACACCGGGGTCCCGGTGACAATGGTATCTGTCGGACCGGACCGCAGGGAAACAATTTTCAGAAATCAGTAAGCAACCGCTTACTTAAGGGTATAGATCCAGGAATCTATTGCAACAGTATCCTGAAACTGCTGAATACGTGAAACAGCCCGCCTGAAACTTTCGTGCGACTCGGCGGAAACAAGCGAAAACCTGCTGTTTTCCCTGTGTATTATTCTTACGTCATAGCCCCTGCGGCGGTAATCATCGGCCAGCGCTTCAGCATACGCGGGTGTGATGAAACTTCCTACAATAATATTGTATCTCGATTCAAGAGCATGCTTTTCTTCCTCGGCCAGCCTCAGGGAATCCAGCCTGGCATTCTCGATCGCCAGCAGACTGTCATGCACATGCCTTATCGAATCCGCCACCCTGATACTGTCCTGCCGGGCCTGCCACTCAGCCAGTAATCTGTCCTTTTTGCCCAGGAAAGTTTTTTCCTTAAGAAATTTGCACGATGATATCATTGCAATTGCTAAAATCAGTAAGATTGCAGTCGGATGTCTCATAATCATTAATTGATGATTGATAAATTGTCTTTCACTAATTTAAGATCAAAGATAAAAAAATATTGAATAGCATTGCAAACAGTTAATAAAGAACAGGATCTTCAGATAATTTTTGATATTTTATGATATTTAATCTAATTCGTATATTAGACATCTCATTTTGCCGAAATGTAAGCCCTTTAATCAATGAAATCAATTGTTCAGTTTTTTGAAGAAAGTGTTGAGAAATTCAACAGCAATGTTTATCTGTGGGAAAAAACCCAGGATAAATATGAAGGAACCACCTATGGCGAGACCAGAAGACAGGTTTATGAATTTGCTGCCGGACTGATTGCTCTGGGGGTAAAAAAAGGAGACAGAATCAGCCTTCTCTCCGAAGGCCGTAATACATGGGTGATCGGAGAACTTGGAATACTTTACACGGGCGCCCTGAATGTGCCGCTTTCAACGAAACTCAATCCCGATGAGATTAAGTTCCGGCTGAATCATTCTGAATCCTCAATGCTGCTTGTCTCCACATTGCAGTATCCCAGGGTAAAACAGGTGATCAGCGAGTGCAGGACACTGGAAAAGATCATTCATCTTGACACACAGGAAGAATACGAAGATGATGAGATTCACTTCAACGAGGTCAGGAAACTTGGAAGGGAATGGCTGGAATCACCGGAAAACGTGGCAAAATTCGAAGAAATCAGCAAAGGTATAAAGCCTTCAGATTTTGCCAATATCTGCTATACTTCCGGAACCACGGCCGATCCCAAGGGAATAATCCTTACCCACGGAAATTACATCACCAATGTATATCAGTCCTACAGCCTGATGGATATACCTCCGTTCTACAAGACACTGCTCATACTGCCATGGGACCATTCCTTCGGTCATACATGCGGGATTTTTGCATTCATGGGCCGGGGAGCAAGCATTGCATCCGTAAAAACAGGCAGAACACAGCTGGAAACACTCAGGAATCTGCCGGTATGCCTCAGGGAAATCAAGCCGAATCTCCTTCTGAGCGTACCTGCCATAGCAAAAAATTTCAGGAAGAATATTGAAAAAGGTATAAAGGAAAAAGGCAGGCTGACTGAATTCCTTTTCAACCATGCACTGAAGATATCATATTCCTATAATAAGGAAGGATGGAACAGGGGGCAGGGATTGCAGAAGCTGAAAAAACCCCTGTTGAAATTATATGATAAAGTGATTTTCAGCAAAATCCGCGAAGCATATGGCGGTGAACTTGATTATTTTATCGGAGGAGGTGCCCTGCTGGAAATTGAGCTTCAGAGGTTTTTCTACGCACTGGGAATACCGATGTACCAGGGCTACGGCTTGTCGGAAGCATCTCCCGTCATTTCATCAAATTCAGCAGCACGCCATAAACTGGGATCATCCGGTGTCCTGGTGAACAACATGGGCTTTAAGATATGTGATGATGACGGAAATGAACTTCCTGCAGGCGAAAAGGGTGAAATAGTCATCAAGGGAGGCAATGTAATGCACGGATACTGGAAAAATGATGCAGCCACAAAGGAAGCAATCCGCGACGGCTGGCTTTACACCGGAGATATGGGCTACATTACTGAAGACGGATACCTGTATGTACTGGGAAGATTCAAGAGCCTGCTCATCGCCGACGACGGTGAGAAATTCAGTCCCGAAGGCATTGAGGAAGCCATTTCGGAACAGTCGAAATACATTGACCAATGCATGCTCTATAACAACCAGAAGCCCTATACCGTTGCACTTATCGTCCCCAATCAGCACGCGCTTAAAATTTATCTCGAGGAAAAGGACCTTACCGCTGATACTGAGGAAGGAAAGAGAGTGATACTCAATCTGCTTGAAAGTGAGGTAAACGAATACCGGACAAACGGGAAATACGGCAAAATGTTCCCGCAAAGATGGCTGCCCGTGGCTATCGGAGTACTTGAAGAAGGTTTCTCCGAAGACAACGGACTCATGAACTCGACAATGAAAATTGTCAGAGGCAAGATCATGGAAAAATACAATGAGCTTATAAATTTTCTCTATACTCCTGACGCAAAGGTCATCACCAATGAAAGGAACCTCGAGGAAGTTGAAAAGATGAAACTGGGATGATGTCTCACAGAAAAAGAATATGAGTGTATTCAAGGGATTGAAGCCGGAAGCCCTGTGGCAGTATTTTGAAGAGATTTGCAGAATTCCGCGTCTGTCAGGGAATGAAGGGAAAATACGGCAGTACCTGCTTGAGTTTGCAGAACACCATAACCTGGAAGCAAAAGAGGATCACGCCGGGAATGTCCTCATCACCAGGCCGTCACATCCGGATCACCTTAACAGGAAAATAGTTGTGCTCCAGAGCCACCTGGACATGGTAGGTGAAAAAACTGCCGGTCATCCCCACGACTGGACAAAGGATCCCGTCATACCCCTTTCAGACGGGGAGTGGATTAGGGCCGGGGGAACAACCCTGGGGGCTGATGACGGTATCGGTATTGCAGCCCAGATGGCTGTCCTGACCGACAAAACACTCAGGGCAGGGACGATTGAATGCCTCTTTACCGTCGATGAGGAATCGGGAATGAGCGGCGCAAAGGAACTCACAGAGGATTTTTTCAGGGGACGGATACTGCTGAATCTTGATTCAGAGGATGAGGGAATACTTTTCATAGGATCTGCCGGCGGAATGGATACGGTCGGTACCATGAGATATACAAGGGAAGCGGTACCGCCAGGATATGTTGGACTGGAAATATCCTTAAGCGGGCTGCAGGGAGGACATTCCGGGGATGAGATACACAAAGGCCTCGGGAATTCCGTCAAGATAATGACAGCAATACTCACTGAACTTGACAGGGAACACGGAATCCGGCTCAGTAAATTTGACGGCGGCAACCTCAGAAATGCAATACCCAGGGAGGCATATGCGGTAATACTGTGCAGAAAATCCGGTTCAGAGAATATCATCAGTCATCTGAAAACAATTGAAACCGGACTCCGCAAAAAGTTTGGTGACCTTGAAAGGAATCTGAAACTGGAAGCGGCAGAATGTACCATGCCTTCACATGTTATGGACCGCGGCAGTCAGGATGGTCTGCTCAGGGCTCTGAGCTGCTGCCCCCACGGAGTTATTGCCTGGTCGGAAGACATGAAGGACCTGGTTGAAACCTCAAGCAATCTGGCATCGGTAAAATTTGAACCGGCCGGATTCGTGACTATTGTCTCCTCTCAGAGAAGCTCCTTTGAAGCATCAAAGGCCGAAGCCTCGGCAATGGTGGAGGACTGCCTGAAACAGGCCGGAGCAACTGTGACAAAGTCAGCAGGATATCCGGGATGGGCACCCGATATTAATTCTGAGATTCTCGGAATTACACGTCAGGCATACCGCAGGCTGTTCGGAAAGGATCCGGAAGTAAAAGCCATTCATGCCGGACTGGAATGCGGGCTCATCTATGAGAAATTCAGGAAAATGGATATGATCTCCTTCGGTCCCACCATCAGGGGGGCACATACTCCCGACGAGAAGATTGAAATCAGAACTGTACCAATGTTCTGGAATCTTCTGATGGAAGTGATAAATAATATACCCTTGAAATCCGGATACAGTATCTGAAAGCAAAACCTCCGCTATTCCAGGAGTGAGAATTCCTCCTTCCCTGCAGCACAAACAGGACAAAGATAATCATCCGGCAGATCGCTGAAAGGTACTCCCGGTTTTATATCCCCTTCCGGATCCCCCTTCTCAGGGTCATAAATATATCCGCAGATTTCACATTCATACTTTTCCATATTCATCTTATTCAGGTTATTGATTATTTCCCATTTCTTTTTTCACAGAGTTCGATAAGGACTCCGCCGGTTGATTCCGGATGAATGAAGGCAATATCCTTACCGTCTGCGCCCCTGCGCGGAACCTTATCGATTAGCCTTATTCCCTTCCTGCCGGCCTCATCCAGTTTTTTTTCAATATCTTCCACTGCAAAGGCAAGATGATGCATGCCCTCGCCTCTCTTCTCTATAAACCTGGCAACAGGGCTGTCATTATCTGTCGGTTCAAGCAATTCAACACTGGTCTGTCCGATCCGGAAAAATGCCACTCTAACCTTCTGATCCGCCACCTCTTCAATTTTATGGCACTTAAGGCCAAGAATCCTTTCATAGAATCCGATTGCTGATTCAAGGTTCCTTACTGCAATTCCTATATGTTCTATATGTGCCGGGTTCATCGGGGATTATCAGCAGATTCATCGGATTAAAAGGGGAACTCGGCCGGGGCCTTTATACCGGGTTCTTCCTCAACGGGTTTTTCCGCGGTCTGATGCACCGGATTGCCATCCACGAATATCGCCTTGTAGGGTTTTGTAGGACATGCAAACTCACAATGCCCGCAACCAATGCAGATATCCGTATTGGTTTCAGGGATGAGAAGATTGCCTTCATAGGGTATCATATAGACAGCTTTTGTCGGACATGCCTCGGAACAGGCACCACAAGCCGTTTTTTCCGTTTTAACAATGCAATTGTCCTTTATAAAATTAACCTTCCCGAGCTGTGTAAGCTTCTTGGCCTCAATTACCAGGGGACGAAGGGAATAAGTGGGACAGACTTCCGTGCATCTGGTGCAGTTGTATATACAGAAGCTTTTTTTATAATCCATCACCGGCTGCATAATCCCGGCAATGCCATATTGCATGAAAGCGGGAACCAGCACTTCATTGGGACAGACAGTTATGCAAAGCGAGCACGCAATGCAGGTTTTATTGAATTCTTCCAGGGATCCCGCGCCCGGAGGAGCAACCGGGCATGTCCTGTTCTCGGGAACAGTTGAAAGGATTTGCGGTATGGGTGTTTTGCTGTCCTGACTCCTCAAAATGGCCGGAACACCGAACAGGGCGGCAAGTGAACCTGCAATGAATTTCCGCTTGCCCTCATCGGTGGTGTGGGTTTTCTTCCTGAACCGGACCGGCCCCCAGGAAAGAGCCTTTTCAGGACATGTATTGATACAATTGAAGCAAACCACACATCTTGAAACATCAACTCTGTATCTTATGAAATCTATGCAGGAGGATTTACAGCCAAGTGAGCACCTGCCGCATTTGGTACATTTGTCCACATCAAACCTGATCCTGAGAAGTGATAATTTTGATAAAAACCCCAGCAGTGTACCCACGGGACAGATCATGTTACAGTACAGGCGGCCTTTTGTAAGAGACAGACTCACAACAAGAAGGAAAAAGACAGCCGGTATTGCATAGGAAACAGGCTTGTATCCGCCGATTGCCACATGGCTGAGACTGTAATTGTCAAATTTTCCCAGTACCCATACAAGGAAATTATTCATTACAATCACTGCAGGTTTAATGAACATGGTAACGGACCTTCCGAAAATGGCATAGGGATCAAGCAGGGTAAGAAGGTAAATACCTGAAAAAAACGTCACAATCAGTACAACAACAAGGATCAGGTAACGCAGTACCGTAAACGGTTTCTTGTATCCGTACCTGCGGAATTTCCTCCTGATCCGGCCTCCTATCCTGCTGTTAATATCCTGGGCTATTCCCAGGGGGCACAGGAAGGAACAATAGCTGCGTCCGGTAATCAGTGTCAGTACGAGAACCCCGGCAAACCCAGCGGTGGCAAGGGTGAAGAGATCATAGAACTTCACTGCTGACGGAACGAACTGAAACCACAGGAGAAGATTGATGTATTTTGATGGAATAATGTATTTGAAATCACTGAAGACAACAATGAAGCAAATGACAATGAAAGCTGAAAAAAATATCCGGAAGCTTCTTAAAAATGCTGACCTCATCGATTATTACATTTTTATTCTTTTGATATTCAATGTGTCAATATCCATTGTGCCCAGCCCCAGCTTATGTGCCATGGGTATATATTCAATTCTGGAAGTTTGTGTTCCAAGCATCCTTGATGCAGCTGTATCACCGGCAACCCAGTCTGTTGCCAGTATCAGTGATTTCATCTGAACGACATCGGCCTTTGAAACGCCCTGAGGACCATGCTGAACCATTACATTGTAGCAGTCGATCACATTCAGGGCAGGCTTCCTGTGAAACATTGCGTAATCCACAATACACTGGTTCAGATCATTTTTATGCCAGTAAGCCCTGTCCCATACAACACCCATCATGTTCTTGAGGCTGCATGTCATCCTCACTGAATTGTGATCCTTGAGAACCGGAACGTTAATAAACACATCCGTATCAAGAACCAGTTCATGTACCTTGGTTTTCCTGAGTTTTATCCCGCCGGGTATGTTAACCTCCTGATAATACTTCTCGCTCGCTCCAGGGACCACCTTGGCACCGGCCAGCTTTGCAGCCCTTTCAATGCCGGAGTTTTTGTAACAGTTAACCCAGTTATCAATGGTGTGGTCAAATACATATACTTCCCTGGCTCCTGCCTTCAGGCAATGTTCTATAACCCTTCTGACCAGAAGAGGATTGGTGTTCGCCGCAAGCTCCGGAAGCACATCCCACCCTATATTGGGCTTCACAAGTACTTTCTGGCCCTTCTTCACAAAAGCCCCCATCCCTCCCAGTTCCTGGATCCCGAGATCGAACATTGCTTCCGGACTGCCTCCCATAACAGCAATCATGTCATATTTGTCGGATCTGGCCTGAACTGCCCTGAAAAAACCATCGTGCCCGCCTGAACCCAATACAAATCCTGCTCCCAGGCCCGCTCCGGCAGACGTTTTTATAAAATCTCTTCTTTTCATTGCATCAAAATAATAAAAATTAATCCTGACCCGACAATAAGTGCCACAAAATACGATTTTTTTTACTAATCTTTAACAGTTTGTTATCGTATATTAGTCCCCGGAATGAATGAAAAGCTTTTAACCTTATGCAATTTTAATTGTTGTACCATATAAAAATACTTTTAGTAAATGAAAATACTGTATTATGATTGTTTCTCGGGAATAAGCGGAGATATGAACCTCGGAGCAATGATTGACCTGGGAGTTGACAAGGACTTTCTTATCGGGGAACTGAAGAAACTGAATCTCCCCGGGTGGGAACTGCTGGTTGAAAGGGATCAGAGACACGGTATATCCGGAACAAAAGTAACAGTCAGGCTTACCGGACATGACCACGGGCACAGCCACGTACACGACCATGATCACGGACACGGGCACAGCCACGGGCACGATCATGAGCACAACCACTACCACGACCATAATCATGACCACAGTCATGCACATGATCATGAACACGGACATGATCACGGCCACAGCCACAGCCACAGCCACAGCCACGACCATGCCGACAGGAATCTTACAGATATAGAGAAGATTATAGACGATTCACAGATTGATTCAAAAACAAAGGAACTGAGCAAAAAAATATTTCTGAAAGTGGCGGAAGCCGAATCAAAGGTGCACGGGCTTCCACTTGACAAAGTCCATTTTCACGAGGTCGGTGCAATTGATTCAATTGTGGATACCGTAGGTGCGGCCATCTGCTTCAATGCTCTCGGTGTTGATGCGGTATTCGTGGGCCCGGTTGAACTTGGCAGCGGATTCGTTAACTGCAGTCATGGCAGGCTTCCCGTACCCGCACCGGCAACGGCGGAAATAATTAAGGGAGTGGAGATAAGAACCGGAGGAGCCGGCTTTGAGGCAACAACACCTACAGGTGCGGCAATCCTTGTTGCCCTCGGAACACATTTTTCGGACCTCCCCGGCTTCAGGATCCTTAAAACCGGCTATGGCATAGGCCAGAGGGAAGACCCGCGCATTCCAAACATGCTGAGGGTTTATCTTGCTGAAAGCGAAGAAAAGACAGGCGGACATGATGCCCTGCTCCTTCAGTGCAATATTGACGACATGAATCCGGAATTCTATGACCATCTTTCAGAAAAACTGTTTGCCGCGGGAGCCTCAGATGTATTTGTTACAGGCACGATAATGAAGAAGGGAAGGCCCGGATCCATTCTGAACGTCATATGTGAAAAAGGAAGTGAGGATATCCTGAAGGAAATAATTTTCACTGAATCAACCACGGTCGGAATCCGGACACTGGAATATAAAAAAGACACCCTGGCAAGAAAATTTGAACAAATAGATACCATTTTCGGTAAAGTTACTGTAAAACGCTCCTTCCACAAGGGCAGGGAAGTTTCAGTAAAACCGGAATATTCGGATTGCAAACGTATTGCAGATGAAAAAGGAATACCTGTCAGGGAGGTCTATAATAAAATTATAGCTACAATTTTCAGGGAATAAAATTCCCGGAAGAATCAGAAGAACTATAGAAGAACCATGTCAGACAGCAAACTACTAAAACTGGATTCCACACTCAGGAATCTCAGATCCTTTGTAATCGGATTTTCAGGCGGACTCGACAGTTCATTCCTGATCCACAGGGCAAAAATGCTCGGGGATCTTGACTTTGAAGCAGTGACAATCAAAACAGAATATATTCCGGAACGGGAAATAAGGGAGGCTGTGAATTTTACTTCGGAACACGGCATCAGCCACAGAATCATCGGGATACCCTTCCCCCGCGAAATAAAACACAACCCGTCTGAAAGGTGTTACCTGTGCAAGAAAATCCTTTTTGACAGAATCATTGACTTTGCCCGTGAAAACAACTATGAATATATTCTGGACGGTACAAACGCGGATGATTTTAACCTGTACAGACCCGGGCTGAAAGCTCTTGCTGAAATGCAGGTCAGAAGCCCGCTTGCCGAAGCCGGGCTGTCGAAACCGGAAATAAGGGAGCATGCACGCAGGGCGGGCATTTCCGTATGGGAGAAACCGGCACTGTCATGCCTTCTTACCAGGATTCCCTATAACACGGAGATAAGCAGTGATATTCTTTCGATGGTTGAAAAAGCTGAAGATTTTCTTTCTGAAAAAGGATTTCCCGGCACAAGAGTAAGGATACATGGTGATGTTGCAAGAATAGAATGCATTCCGGACCACATGGAAAAGTTTGTAAGGGATCCGGACAGAAAATCCATAGTCGGCTACCTGAAGGAAATCGGTTTCAGATATGTATCTTTGGACCTCGAAGGATACAGAACAGGCAGCATGGACCACCCATATAATTCCGAGAAATGACTGGAAAAGAAATTGAGAAGCTTCTCACCGATGTCAGGGACGGATCAAAAAGCGTTTCTGAAGCTCTTGAAATACTTAAATCATTCCCCTATACCGACCTGGGATTTGCCAGGATCGATCACCACAGGGAGATCCGGACGGGATATCCGGAGATAGTGTATTGTGCCGGTAAAACCACGGTACAGGTAAGGGAAATCTTCAGGATAATGTCGGAAAAAGAAAACAATATAGTAGGCACAAGGGCCGATTCAGCAATGTACGAAGCCGTCAGGGAAATCTGTCCGGATGCCCGTTATTATGAAGAGGCACGGATCATATCCATTCAGAAGCAAAAGCCGGAAATGCCGGAATCCCGCATCGCTGTCATCACCGCGGGGACATCCGATATTCCCGTGGCCGAAGAAGCTGCCGTCACTGCGGAACTCCTCGGCAACAGGGTTGTCAGAATCTACGATGCAGGCGTTGCAGGAATTCACAGACTTGTTGACAAACTGCCCGAGATAAGAAGCTGCAAGGTAATAATTGTCATTGCAGGAATGGAAGGTGCCCTTGCAAGTGTTGTGGGAGGACTTGTCGACAAACCTGTAATAGCTGTTCCCACAAGCGTCGGATACGGAGCCAGTTTCGGAGGCATCTCTGCCCTCCTGGCCATGCTTACAAGCTGCTCTGCCGGAGTAACGGTGGTAAATATCGACAACGGGTTCGGTGCCGGATTCTCGGCAAGTATGATAAACAGGATGACATGACTGCCCCCGATCATGCCCGGAAATGTTTTTGTAACAAGTGCATATCTGCCCTCTGCTGAATACTTTTCCAAAATCATCAGAGCTGAAAAAATATTTGTCGAAGCAGAAGAAAACTACCGGAAGCAGTCATACCGGAACCGCTGCTACATACTTGCATCACAGGGACCGGAACACCTGGTTGTGCCTGTCTTCCTGGGAAGCTTCCACAGGACGCATATCAGGGATATCAGGATAGATTATACCCGCAGATGGCAAAAAGTTCACACCGGAGCACTTGCAGCGGCTTACGGTTCATCAGCCTTCTTTATTTACTATTACGGAATCATTGAAGAAATCATACTCCGCAGGTATAAATTCCTGCTGGATCTGAACATGGATCTTCTGACAGCTCTGCTTGGAATACTGAATATAGATGTAAAACCGGAATATACTGAAACATTTATGCCGGCCGGGAATGCTGAAGGAGATTTCAGATATTCCATTGATCCGAAAAAGAAAAGCTCCTACATCCAGAAGGAATATTTTCAGGTTTTCAGGGACAGGCACGGATTTGTCCCCGGACTGAGTATAGTTGACCTTATTTTTAACATGGGTCCGGAAACGCCCGGCTATCTGTAAAGAAGGCCTCCGCTGCGGGAGGCCTTCAACCAAGGAAGTCAAACAAATAATCAGTAACCGAACCTGTAGCCTAAAGTAAGAGTAAACATATTCCTGCCAATGCTCATATGTGATATTGCATCCCCGGCGGAACTCTGGAAAAGAATGTACTTCTGTGAGTTGATCATCCGGGAAAAAGCCAGGTCCACAAATATATTCTGCTCCCGGAAACCTGTTCCCACGGAGAATATCTGGTAATCAAGCGCCCTGTTTATATCGTTCTGCGAAAATGCCTTGCCGTAATATCCGTATCCGCCTCTGAAGTAAAGGTGATTGTATCTCATTTCAGCACCCAGACGGATATTGTTTGAACGCCGCAGATTTTTTCCTATTGCCTCATTCTTCTGACTGTAATCGTATCCGTCACCGGTTTCGGAAAATTTTGAGGAAGAATAATCAACAAGTTCATAATCGGCACTTACCAATCCGATCTTGCCTATCTGCAATGCCACACCTGCAAGGAATCTGACCGGTGTTGTAAGGGCATAGCTGTACCTGGAGGGGTCATTCTTGAAATCAAACTTATCCCCGTCAAGGTATGCCGATGTTATATTGTCGTGTATGTATTCATTTATCCTGTACAATGTAGGGGTATGTATGCCCAGTCCTATACGGAGCATTTCGACAGGCTTTAAAATCACACCAAGTTTTGCCGAAAAACCCCGGCCGCTGTTTTCATAATGAAGGGCATAGTTGAAATTATCCAGCCCGTAGGGAGCTATGTTCCCTGTGGTTTCAAGATGTTCATAATGGCTGATGTAGTTTATGGTGGAAACACCGAAAGTCAGTCCGAAATATAACCTGTTTGAATAGTTGCCTCCTATGGAAAATGAATGATCCGAAGTGCTTCCTTCGTCTGAGATCAGTCTTCTTACTGTCTGTCCGTAATCCGCCACGTCACTCTCGCCGTAATATTCGAAAATTGAACCGTATTCTCTTGAATATCCGGGCAGGGTGTCTATCAGACCTGCCCAGTAGGCCAGATCTGCATCAGCGGCGTATTTATAAAGCTCCTTCTTGAACAGACCGGTACTGATATCTGCCCAGTAGTCAGCCATGGAACCCCTGTTGCTTATTCCCCTGATAAGCCCGTTCTGGTTCAGGTTGCTTTTCATGGAGTATGTATATCCGAAATTTAGGCTGACAAGACCTGATTCGGCATTTTTTCTGATGAGGTTCACAACCAGCCCGGCCTGATTGAGATTGAAATTATAAAGAAAGTCTGAAGTGAGGCCGTTGAAATCGGAAGTGCTTTTTATATGATATAATTGTGGAGTAACGGAAATCTCCGATGAACGGAACAGTCCGATTCCGGCAGGGTTCTGGCCCAGTGTCGAGATATCACCGCCAAGGGCGGTAAAAGCGCCTCCCATTGACAGGAATCTTGCGGTTCCGCCATAAAAAACCCGGGAGTATCTTAAGGCATCATCAAAGTTCTGTGCATGAAGCACGGCTGTTGAAGACAGAATAATGATTAGTATCAGTCTGAACTTTTTCATGTGTACATTAATTGGTTTAACAGTTCACATGGCATGCCGCCTCCCATAGCGGGAGAGCCCGCATGTTCATCAATTACAACAATGAAACAACAAGGCAATCTGATGTTGCTGTCAGTTCTATCTTCTTCCCCCTGAGGATGAACCGCTTGAAGACCGTGATACAGAGCTGCTGCCCGACGAGGAGGAACTGCCGCCTGATGAAAAGCCGCTGCTGCCGCCGCTGCCGCCAGAATAGGATCTGCCCATGGAAGATGATGAAGAACTTCCTGATGAAAAGCTGCTGGACGGAGACCGGGTGACTGATGTTCCGGTGTATCCTGACCCGCTTTCAATGCTTCTCCGGGTTTCGGGATATAATGAACGCTGTGTTCCGCTACTGCTGTTTATTATTCTGCTGTTATTGTACGAAGGCCTGGTACTGGTCCTGGGATTAGTGTAACTGGGGGTATATGACCTGTTTACACTGTTATATTCCGGCCTTGCCGCATTCGTGCTCCTGATTGTTGCCGGCGACCTGTCACCTGATACGGCATTTTGCCTTACCGCACTCTGGGCGGATCTCACGTCGGAAGCTCCGGCAGCATCCCTGTTCACAGCCGTTGCGGCGGATCTTCTCGAAGCCGGCATAGCGGATGTGCCTGCTGCCTGTCTGACTGATGCATCACTTCCGGCAGAAACAAGCCCCTCCCTTCTGGCGGAAGGTGTGGTGGAAGGCGTAAGCTCCCTGTTGTAATTTGTGGATAAGGTACTCTGACGTTCCCTCCTTCCGTAGCTCACAGAGCTGTAATAATCCTTGTAGCCGTAACCGTAGCCGTATCCGCCATACCACGGTGAGTAATAATACGGACTGTAATAGGGATAATGATATGAACCGAAATACCTGCCGTAATAGCCTCCGTAATATCCTGAATAACTGTAAAAGGGGTCATAGTAGAAGGGGTCATAGTAGAAGGGGTCATAGTAAAACGGACTGTAATAGAATGGCCTTCCGAACGACAGACTCAGCGAGGGATAACCCAGGCCATAGTAGAACGGGTCCCTCCAGTAAGGATAGAAATAATTTCCGTAAAACCTGTTAAGTCTTCCGGCATACGAGTAATCGTCAATATAATAGTTATATACATTGCCTCCTCCCTGGCTGACTATGGCGTCATTATAGTCAATAGCATCATAATATTCATCAGACACAAGGGTATCGGCTGCATAAATATTATCCCAGTATTCTTCAGACCTCAGGGTGCTCTCAACCATCTTTTTCTTGCCCTGGGTACGCGCCACGGCTGCATACTGCTGATCCGAAGGAATATAGTAAAGATCATCGTATTCCGCCATAGTATGGAGCCTTGTTGTACAGGATCCAAGGACAAGAAGAAGAACGATTCCGATGTTTGTAAAGACTTTCATGTTTTATTCCTCATTTAGTTTTTAATATTCAAGCAAATATTATACCAAATTTGTTTTTTCTGAATACTATCTTGGTGAATGATCAAAGATAGAAAAAAACTCCGGATTTTGATTTCATACCGAACCTTTTCGTTTTTTGACAAGAACTCAAGTTTTTATCTATTTTTACGGTCTCTTGTTTTTTATGCCGGAAAACGGCCTTACAGGATGATTAAGATGGTTCAGCGGGCGGAAGTGATGAGATTGCAAGAAGAAGGAACCAGGCGGAGTGGCGGATATGACAAGGGAAAACGGCAGAAATAACAAGGCAATAAGGAAAAATAAAATATTTTAGTTAAAGATGGCAAAGTATTTAACCAACAGGGACGAGAATTATGCACAATGGTATAACGATCTGGTTATCAAAGCAGATCTTGCAGAACATTCAGCTGTGAGAGGCTGTATGGTGATCAAGCCTTACGGCTATGCGATCTGGGAGAAGATACAGGCTCAGCTTGACAAAATGTTCAAGGCAACCGGACATGTGAATGCATATTTCCCTCTTTTTATTCCGAAATCCTTTTTCAGCAGGGAAGCCGAACATGTTGAGGGATTTGCAAAGGAATGTGCAATTGTTACCCATTACCGGCTGAAGAATGATGAATCAGGAGGAGGAGTAATGATTGACCCCTCGGCAAAACTTGAAGAGGAACTGATCATACGCCCGACTTCGGAGACAATAATCTGGAATTCCTACAAAAACTGGATCCGCTCCTACAGGGATCTGCCCCTTCTTATCAATCAGTGGGCAAATGTTGTAAGGTGGGAAATGAGGACAAGGCTGTTTCTCAGGACTGCCGAGTTCCTGTGGCAGGAGGGACATACGGCCCATGCCACAAGGGAAGAGGCTGTTGAAGAGACAGAAAAAATGATAAATGTATATGCCGATTTTGTGGAAAATTACATGGCTCTGCCGGTTGTAAAGGGTTATAAAACCGAAAGTGAACGTTTTGCCGGAGCAGTCGACACCCTGGCAATTGAAGCGCTCATGCAGGATGGCAAGGGTCTGCAGGTGGGAACAAGTCATTTCCTGGGCCAGAATTTCGCCAGAGCTTTTGATGTCCAGTTCACTGACAGAAACGGGAAACTCGATTATGTATGGGCAACATCCTGGGGTGTGTCCACACGGACCATAGGAGCCCTGATAATGGCTCATTCCGATAATCACGGGCTGGTTCTGCCACCACGGCTGGCACCCCTTCAGGCAGTGATCATTCCGATATATAAAAACCGGGAACAGTTGCAGCTTATAAGCTCTGTTGCCCTGAAAATCAAATCCGGACTGGAAGAGAAAGGGATATCGGTAAAATATGATGACCGCGACACGAACAAGCCCGGCTGGAAGTTTGCGGATTATGAACTGAAGGGGGTTCCTGTCAGAATAGCCGTTGGTCCGCGGGACATTGAAAACAACACCCTGGAAATCTTCAGAAGGGATACCCTGGAGAAAGAGACAATTCCGGCAGCCGGAATTACGGACCACGTAAAAAAGCTGCTTGATGATATTCAGGCAAATATTTTCAGAAAGGCCGGCCTCTTCAAGAATGACAATACATACTATCTTGACAGCTGGGATGACTTTGTTGACATCACCGAAACCAGGGGGGGCTTCATCATGGCCCACTGGGACGGAAGCCCGGAAACTGAGGCAAGGATCAAGGAAGAGACGAAAGCCACGATAAGGTGTATCCCCTTCGACTCCCCTGAAGAGGAAGGCAGGTGCATCTACAGCGGAAAACCTTCGGTGAGAAGGGTTCTGTTCGCCAGATCATACTGATTCCGGACAGGAGCCACACTGAGTACCGTATTCCGGATATTGCCGGATCTGGGCATTTATTATTAAATTAGGAGTGCTAATCTGATTAATTTTTCATTATGACTCAGCTAAGTGAAAAAAAGGAGGCAATAGTTACCAGCCTGAAAGAAAAATCGGTACTTAAGCAGAAAGTGTATGACAAAACCCTGGAAGCCTTCTGTAACATGAAGGAGATATTAAGGAATTTTGCAAGGGAGGGAAACGGCAGGCTTGGCAGTATCGATCCGAGAGTAAGACTGGAATTCACTGACAGGAGTAAATTTGATGCCCAGCTTAAAGTAGCCGGCGACATGCTTTTTTTCAGCATGCATTCAAATATTTTCCAGTTCGACAGGGAACATCCTGCATGGAGAACTCCCTACATACAAAAGAACAGGTACAATGCCTATTCAGGGATAATAAGTATTTACAACTTTCTCTTTGATTCCTTCAGGTATTCACGTTTTGACGATCTCGGATACCTGATTGCACGAATCTTTGTAAATCATGAAAACCAGTATTTCGTTGAAGGAAAACGGCAGATGGGAATGTTGTTTTCAAATTACGGCAATGAGGAATTAAGCCATGAAGCCCTTGAGAATGTAATCGCAACCGCGGTTCAGTATTCCCTGGAATTCGACCTGCTGGTTCCGCCCTATGATACAGTCAAGATAGCCACTGTAGGACAGCTTGAAGCCAAAATTCAGCATTCCAGGGTGATTACGGGAAAACGGCTGGGATTTCAGTTCAACTCTGACGACGTGCTCATTACCGAGGCTCATTCAAAGTGATGTGGAAATCGACCTGAAATATACGTGTAAGGCAGGCCCCCTGATCATTCTGACCCTGCTGTTTTTTCATTCCGGCCTCCATTCACAAAAGCCTCCTGAAAATGACACTATATTTCAAAGCATACCGGGCAACCATATTAAAACACCGGATCCCCGGCTTTTTTCCGATGCAGGCTGGCCGGTAACAGTCCCGCAAAAACTTATCCCTCCCACATTCCGGGACAACGACAGAAGTTTTTTTACCGACACCCTGAGGGCGAAAGCTTCAAAATACCTGATAACAAAAAAACTCTTTGATTTTGTGGTCGTTTCAGGTAAACCCGCTTCTGCCGCTTCAGCCGAAGGCTCAAGCCAGAACGACTATCTCCGCTATTCCGGCAGAATAATAAGGAAAATAGACATTAAAAGACTTGATGTATTCGGTACCAGCATAGATTATTCATTGATAAGCAACTCCGGCAGGCTTGAGAACTTCCTCAACAAAACCCATACAAACACGGCGGAACATATAATCAGGAAAAATCTTCTTTTCAGCGAGGGTGATACTCTTTCACCTCTTCTGCTCAGTGATAACGAGAGGATACTCAGGCAGCTGCCCTATATTGATGATTCAAGGATAATTGTCGTATCCGAAACTGACGGCTTTGTGGATATCCTCGTACTTACAAAAGACGTGTATTCACTTGGGGCTTCAGCAGAATTCAGGTCTGCCACCAGGGGAAGTGCAAGCCTGTATGAGAAGAATATATTCGGACTCGGCCATGAATTCAGACTGAAGGTACCATTTGACCAGGATTCGGCCGGATCGCCCGGAATCGGCATGAACTATAATATCAACAATATTTCAAAATCCTTCATCAACCTCAGCCTCCGGTATTATAACGCACTTGGCAGAACAAGCTACGGCTTCGCAGCCGACAGGCAGCTTGTCAGTTCCTCAACAAAATATGCAGGGGGTATATGTGTCTGCCAGACTTCAACCACAACAGACCTGGATACACTCCCGGAACCGGAACCCCTTAAATTCAATCATCAGGACTACTGGCTTTCCAGGTCGTTCCTGCTGAAGCCGGAAAATGCTGCAAGACTGATACTCGGTGTCAGATATCTGAACAACAATGTGTACAGGCATCCGGATATTCTCCCGGATTCCTATCATTCCCTTCAGAAATACCGTATCTACCTTGCATCACTGTCCTTTTCAATCCGGCAGTTTTATAAAACGAGCCTGATTTATGGCCATGGGAGGACAGAAGACCTTCCTGACGGAATGCTGATAAACCTTACTGCCGGCCGTGAATTAAATGAATTCAAACAGCGTTTTTATTCAGGCCTCAGCCTTTCCGCGGGAAAGAAACTCAGCGGCGGAGGATATTTTCACGGCAATGCAGGCCTGGCTTCCTTCAGAAATAAAAATGAAACTGAACAGGGCATCCTGATTCTCAGGGCAAATTATTTTACAAAACTCCGTTACGCCGGCACCCACAGACTGAGGAATTTTTACAATATCGACTATACCAGGGGATTCGGAAGATATAAGGATGAGTATCTCCTTTTCAGTACCGAAAACGGTCTGACCGGATTCAGGAATGACTCAATCAGGGCAGAAAGACAACGGCTGACAATGAGTATTGAATCAGTCCTTTTCAGCCCGGCCCGGATATACGGCTTCCGCTTAGCATGGTTTGGCTTCGGTGATCTCGGATATCTTTTCGGAACAAATCAGTTTTTCAACCAGGGAAAAGTTATTTCCAGAATAGGGTTTGGAGTGAGACTGAGAAATGATAATCTCGTATTCAACACCCTGCAGATCAGATTCAGCTTTTTTCCCAATCTCCCACCCTATTCAAGAATCAGTAATTTCAATGTTTCCGGGGAACAGCTGCTCAATCCCGATAATTTTGAGCCGGGCAGGCCGGATCTGCTTCCATACAGATAAAAATATGAGTCAATGCTGAAAGAGTTTAAGGAATATATTGAACAAAACGGACTCATAAGAGAGAATGAGAAAATTCTGCTGGCTGTCAGCGGTGGCATTGATTCAATGGTAATGACCGATCTTTTCATCAGGGCCGGACAAGAGATAGGAATTGCCCACTGCAATTTTACCCTGAGGGGGGAAGAATCACAGGCCGATGAAGAATTTGTGGCAAAATACGCGGCAGATCATAACATAGGGTTTTTTTCTGTCAGATTCGATACCAGGGCCTATGCCTCGGAGAAAGGAATATCCATCCAGATGGCTGCAAGGGACCTGAGATATTCATGGTTTGAAAAAACGAGAGAAAAACAGGGATTTGACCTGATTGCCATTGCTCACAATCTTAACGACAATATTGAAACATTCCTCATCAACCTTGTGCGCGGTACGGGAATCACCGGCCTGTCGGGCATCAGAAAAACCCGGGACAGGGTGATCCGGCCCCTTCTGTTCGCAGGCAGGAAGTCAATCGAGGATTACTCCAAAACCAACGGCATCCCCTACCGGGAGGACAGTTCCAATACCGACACGGGATATGTACGGAACAGGATACGCCATCTTGTATTGCCCCTGCTTGCGGAAATAAATCCTTCCGTTGAAAATGCACTCAACGACACCTCAAAAAGACTCAGCGAAATCAATGAGGTTTTTACTGCCTTTACCGCAGATCTGCGAAAAAAACTGATAAGGAAAGATGATTCGCTTCTGATAATTGATCTGGAAAAACTTGAGCCCTTTATCTCCAGTAATGCTGTAATGTTTGAGCTTTTCAGGCCGTTCGGAATCACCTCTGCCCTCCTGTGCGATCTTCTGAATGTAATTTCGGGACAAACCGGAAGCGGGATCAGAACCCTCAGTCACAGAATCATTAAAAACAGAAACGAGCTTATCATAAGTGAAACAACTCCGAAACAGAGTATAACCCGGCAGTTCAATACCATCGGGGAACTTTCCGCATGCCCTTTCATCAGTTCTGTCAGAGAACAAAATGTCAGCGGGAGCTACAGTATTCCCTCCTCCGGCAATACCGCCTGGTTCGACAGGGAAAAAATCACTTTCCCTCTTACAATAAGGAACTGGCAGCACGGAGATTATTTCTTTCCCCTCGGAATGCAGCACAGGAAAAAGCTCAGTGATTTTTTGACCGACATAAAGGAATCTCTTTTCACAAAGGAAAACACCCTGGTACTGGTATCGGGGGGAGAAATTGCCTGGGTCATGGGGAAAAGAATTGACGACAGGTTCAAGGTTACCGGCAAAACCAGGAAAGTGCTGGAAATTACAGTGAAATCCTGACTGAACAGTTTAATATCCCTTTAACAATGTGATCTTCAAATGATGCAGGAAGGAGATCCTATGACCTTGTCTTTCTTTCAGCATTATATATCCCCCTGTCTGCCTGCATCAGGTCTGCCACCGCAATTGCAGCGGCAGCTTCAATGACCACGGGTATCCTCAGTGCAATACAGGTATCATGCCGGCCCTTCACCTCCAGGGTATCCATCTTTTTTGAATTGAAATTAAAGGTGGTCTGGGCCACTCCGATCGAGGATGCCGGTTTTATCGCAACCCTGAAAACTATATCATTTCCATTCGTAATGCCCCCGTTTATGCCTCCGGCATTATTTGTAGAGGTACTGCCTCTGTCATCCGTGAAAGGATCATTATGTTCCGATCCCCTCATTGAGGCTGCCGAAAATCCGGAACCGAATTCTATACCCCTTACTGCAGGAACCGAAAAAACAAGATGGCTTATCACTGATTCCACTGAATTGAAAAAGGGTTCCCCCAGGCCGGCCGGAACGTTACTTACAACACACTCGATTATCCCCCCGATGGAATCATTTTCCTGCACTGCCTTCCTTACGGCTCCCTCAATATCTGAAGATCCGCCTGCAGAAATCAGTTTTGCGGAAAATCCGGCCGTGGCGGCAATCCTTTTTGCAACAACCCCGGCAACCACCAGTCCCCAGGTGATACGCCCGGAAAAATGGCCGCTCCCCCTGCGGTCGGAAAAACCGGAGTATTTTACCGTAGACGTAAAATCCGCATGCCCGGGCCGGGGAATTCTGAAAAACTCATCATAATCGGAAGATATCTTATCCTGATTCCAGGTCATGATTGTCATAGGTGATCCCGTTGTAAAACCGCCGTACAGACCGCTGAGAACCTCAGGCAAATCGGGTTCATGGCGTTTGGTGGTACCCGAAGCACCGCTCTTGCGCCTTCTCAGATCGGGAAGAAAATCTTCCGGTTCAAGGGCTATTCCCGGCGGACATCCGTCAACAGCCACACCAATGGCTTTCCCGTGCGATTCCCCGAATATCGATATCCTGAACAAAGTTCCGAATGAATTCATATTTTCTGTTATTTCCTGGTTATCCGACTGTAAAAATCAATTAATTCACTTACAGGCAACAGTTTTACAAAGGGTTTCCCTGTTCCTTTTACAAAAACAAAATAAATATCACCGCCTGACTTTTTTTTATCATGACTTATCAGTTTCCTCATGTCATCCGGCGACATGTGCCAGTCAAACCGGAGATTATACAGGCTGAAGAGATTTAAAATCCGTTCACAGGTGTCATTATCAATATATTCCAGTTCCCTTGACCAGCGAAGGGATAATTCCATGCCTGCCGCAACGGCAAAACCATGCTTTATCCCCTTATGCAGCTCTATGGCATGGCCGAATGTGTGTCCGAAATTGAGCACACGTCTCAGGCCCGATTCCCTTTCATCAGCCGTAACGACCGAAGCCTTGTATTTTACCGCCCTGCCAACCAGGTCTGAAAGGAGCTCCGGGTCACGATTCCTGACCTTCTGATGATCCTTTTCCAGTGATTCAATAATGGAAGGATCCCCTATGATTCCCGTTTTGATAAGTTCTGCCAGCCCGGAAAAATATTCATCTTCCGGAAGTGTCTTCAGCATTTCAGTATCACAGACAACAAATTCCGGCTGCCTGAAGATACCGATAAGATTTTTTATCTCTCCCAGATTGACACCGTTCTTTCCCCCGGTGCTGGCATCCACCTGCGACAACAGGCTGGTGGAAACAAAGCCGAAGGAAATGCCGCGCATGAAGACCGAAGCCAGAAAGCCGGTAATATCACAGACAACTCCGCCTCCTATGCCCAGTAAGAATCCCGAACGGTCAATATTATGTTCCAGCAATCCGGCTGCAAGTAATTCAACAGTTTTCAGCTGTTTGCTTCCCTCTCCCGGTTTGATTCTCAATACCGGGAAACCGGGGAATTCCTTTCCGTAAACACTATATACATTGTCATCGGTAATGATAACAACCCCCTTCCCGGGGATCATCCTGGCGATATCTTCCCGGTGTTGCCCGACAAATATACGGGACAGGCATCCTCCCGCGTTTACAATTATCTCTTCCAAAGCAGTTTTAATTTTGCGATAAAGTTAAAAATTCCTGATTTTATGAGTCCGCTTTGCAAATATAAAATTCATTAACTTCACCTCCTTTCCGAGGCGTATTATCTATGACGAAAAAGGAGAGATACAGGCTTACCTTTGAATATTTCAAAAAGAACTGTCCGGTTGTGGAAACCGAACTGAACTACCGGGATCCCTTTGAACTGATCGTGGCGGTAATCCTTTCCGCCCAGTGTACCGACAAAAGGGTCAATCTGATCACACCCGCCCTGCTGAAAAGATTTCCCGATGCAAAATCAATGGCGGCAGGCGAACAATCGGAAATTTTTGACTTTATCAGGTCGTGTTCATATCCCAACAACAAGGCAAGGCATCTCTCAGAGATGGCAAGGATGCTTGTTGACGAATTTGACTGCAAGGTTCCGTCCGAGCCGGAGTTATTGCAAAAGCTTCCGGGAGTGGGAAGAAAGACTGCCAATGTAGTAGCCTCCGTCGTTTATAAAAAACCGGTTATTGCTGTTGACACGCATGTATTCAGGGTATCCCGGAGAATAGGACTTACCACGAATGCAAAAACACCGGCAGAAGCCGAAAAACAGCTCACAAGAAATATAGCCCCGGAACTCAGGCATGATGCCCATCACTGGCTGATTCTTCACGGCCGGTACGTATGCAAGGCAAGAAAGCCCCTGTGTGAGGAATGTGGTCTGAATTCCTTTTGTAAATATTACCATTCTGTAGTCCTGAAAGGCACCGGAGAGGCCAGAATCTGATTTTTCACGCTAAAGCTATTGCAGTTAGCACTTTATTTGCTAATTTTAGGGCGCAATACTAACTGTCTGATGAATTACAAAACTAGGTTTAGGGAATTGGAGAAGAAGTATGTTCTGCTCCAGAATGAACTTGCATCTGTTTATTCACGTGAAGGGAAGGAATTGTCTCCCGACAGCATAAGTGGAGCTGTTTTCGATGAAATACTGACAACGGTAAGCAGTTATCTTGCCCTTTTCAGCAGGAAGGAAGATGGCCGCTTCTATATCACTGGACTTAACAGCAAGGTTGAAGAAACAGAACTGATTGATAAGGATGAAGTTGCCGGCAAGCCTGTGGAATCAACACCGCTTTCAGAAAAACCAAGGCTCCTGGAACTTCTGAACCTGATCCATCAGTCGGGCGAGGCACAGAAACTGTCAGTCTCTCCCATGAACGACGATTCCGAGGGTTTCTACCTGGGATTCTCCATTTCACCGGGCTATATAATTGTAACCTGGGAGCCCGGAGAAAACCAGAAAAAAAATGCTGAAATCAGGAGAAGCAGGTTTGAATTCGAGAATTTTGCAGACATGCTTCCCGAGATGATCTATGAGCTCGATCTGACCGGAAAACTGGTCTTCGCCAACACACAGGCACTCAGATTCGGGGGATATACCGCGGAAGAGATGAGAAAGGGCCTGCATATCTCACAGTTTTTCCCCGAGCATTATAAAAAAATGCTGGAAAACCTTGCAGCAATCAGAAATCACGAGGATATCTCAAGCAATGAGTACTATATAAGAAAAAAGGACGGCACAACAGTACCCATTGTGACTCATTCATTTGCTATCTTCCATGAAGATAAAATAATCGGTTACAGGGGAACGGTCACCGATATAAGCAAGCGTAAGAAGTACGAAGAACAGATCACAAGGGAGAAGGCCTTCCTTGAACATCTGATAGATTCCACCCCTCTGGCAATAGTAATTTCCGATGTTCCCGGAAAGATTACCATGGTCAACAAGGAATTTACAAACCTTTTTGGCTACACTTCAGCCGAAGCCATAAACAGGAATATTAACGACCTGGTTGTGCCCGATGAATTCAGGGAAGAGGCGGAAAGCATAGACAAACTTGCCGCAGCACGTCACCGGGTAATAAGGGAGACAATCAGGAAGGACAAATCAGGCAACCGTATTCAGGTATCCCTCACATCAACGGCAATTGTCGTGAACTATGAACCCGCGGCTTTTGTCGGCATCTACAGGGATATAACCACCGAAAAGAAGAATGCCCTTCAGCAGGAAGTCCTGTATAATATCTCATCTGCCGCCCTCCAGCAGACGGACCTCGAAGAGCTGTACCCCACCATTGAACGGGAGCTTGGAAAAATATGGAGTACAAACAATTTCTACATTGCCCTCTACGACAGCAAGACGGAAACACTAACCATGCCGTTTTTTGCCGACGAGAAAGATACCTTCAGGGAAGTGTCAGCACACAAAACAATAACGGGCTGGGTCATCCGGAACAAGAAATCGGTACTTCTGAAGGAAAAAGACCTTGCAGAGCTTGAGGAAGCAGGTGAAATAGAACTGATAGGAACACAATGCAAGGTTTGGATGGGTGTTCCCCTCCAGGTCGACAATGACGTGATTGGAGTCATCTGCCTCCAGGACTATTATGACGAGGACAGGTTCTCGCCGGATGATCTGTATGTCCTTGATTTTATTGCCAACCAGACGGCTATCGCGCTTCAGAGAAGAATAATGCTTGACAACCTCATTACGGCCAGGCAGAAAGCCGAGGAGGCTGCCCAGTCCAAGCAAATATTCATGTCAACAATGAGCCATGAGATCCGGACCCCCCTGAATGAAGTCATTGGTATCACAAACCTCCTGCTTCAGGGAAATCCGCGCGATGACCAGATGGATTACATCAAAACACTCAGATTCTCCGGAAATCACCTGCTCACCCTGGTCAACGATGTTCTGGACTATAACAAGATGGAATCGGGCAAAATAGTGTTTGAACAGATACGTTTCAACCTGAACGATTTCCTTGATGAGATCATGAGATCCTATTCATTCAGATCAAAGGCCAAAAATCTTGATTTCGACATAGTTAAGGTGGGCAGCCTGCCTGTTAACGTCATCGGCGACCAGATCAGGCTAAACCAGATCCTCTCAAACCTCCTGTCAAATGCATTGAAATTCACCAAGGAAGGTGGTATAAGTGTGATTATCAGGGAGGTTGAAAGAAACAACAGCCAGTCAAAACTTGAATTTTCAGTCAGGGACAGCGGTATCGGCATCCCCTTCGAAAAACAGGCGGCAATATTTGAAAACTATGCCCAGGCTTCGTCGGATACCACGAGAAGATACGGTGGCACCGGACTCGGGCTGGCTATCTGCAAAAAGCTGGTTGAACTGCAGGGCGGAACAATAGGAGTTCAAAGTGATCCCGGAAAAGGGTCAACATTCAGTTTTACACTCAGTTTTGAAGACGTAACAGACGGGGATGCACGGGATGAGGAAATCCAGGTCAGCGAAACTTATACGGGTCTTGAAGGCAAGAAAATCCTGGTTGCTGAAGACAATAAAATAAACTTCTTCGTTGTAAACAAGTTCCTGAGCGGATGGGGAGTGATTGTAGCTCATGCCGAGGACGGGCAGCTTGCAATAGAAAAACTTGAGAATGAAGACTTTGATCTGATACTGATGGACCTTCACATGCCTATAATGGATGGCATTGAAGCCACTCAGGTAATCAGAAGTTCAGAGGATCCGAGGATAAGGGATATACCGATAGTTGCCCTTACTGCGGCAATCATGTCGGAAAACCATGACAGGCTCGATCAGCTGAACATAAATGACTATGTTCTCAAACCGTTCAAGCCTCACGATCTTTTCGAAAGAATCAGGAAACATATAAGGTAAGATCCCTATTTTATACAGTGCCTGCTGATATATTCTGCAGCCCTTTTGTTGCCCATCCTGAAGGATTTCCTGAAATCATGGCAGGCATCATCCGTTTTTCCCGCATTCAGAAGTGCAATGCCCTTGTTCAGCCAGGTGTCGGGATTGCCGGGATCAAGATCGAGTGCCATGGCATAGTCCAGTACGGCCCAGTCCCACGATCTGGCCGAAAGATATGAATTGGCCCTGTCGATATAGCACTGCGGGTCATTGGGGTTGTTTCTGAGGTTTTCGCTGAAATAACTCAGTGCCCTGATATTATCCCCGGAAGCCGCACTTATCCTTCCGGCAAGCCTCAGAGCATTTTTTTCCCCGGGGAAAAGGGTCAGATATTTTTCCAGATCAGCTACTGCCTTGTCGTTCTCGCCTGTTTTACTGTATGATTCCGCCCGTTTGAGGTAGAGATCGGGATCAGCCACCTCCAAACCGATAAGCTTTGACCAGGTAACTGATGCACCCGCATGGTTCCCGAGAGCATCCTGCACCCTGCCAAGGGTTCTCAAATATTTTTCATTTGCCTGATCCGCGGCGGCCAGTCCTGTGAGTATTTTGACTGCTGAGGTGAGACGGCCTGCTGACATATGAACAAGTGCTTCGGCGTATTTCGTGTTTTCAGAATCCGGATAAACCTTCATGAGCTCATTCAGTGAAGCTGAGGCTTCTTCCACCCTGCCCGCCGAAGAATAGTATTCTATTTCCGAAAGCCTCTCCTCTGCAATTGAGTACCAGCTTTTTCTCCAGAACTGCCGCCATTCTGACCGGTTTTCAATCCTTTCAAACACGGGATCCAGCAATATTTCCTTTTCGCTTTTCCTGAAATCCGATTTCATGCTCAGTTCCAGATGATAGACCGAAGTGCCCGCGTCACCCCTGAGTGCATATACTTTCGCCAGACCATATTCACCTGAGAGTGGAACAAGGCTGTTGGCGGCATTGTAATCGGCCAGGGCTTCCGGATACTTTCCAATCAGGATATTTGCATCGCCTCTTTCAAGAAACAGGCGGTAATCCCGTTGTTTGCCGAGTGCCTCCGTCAGTATCCGGACAGAAGCTTCCGGATTCCCCGTCCTGCTGAAGGCTTTTGCCTGCATCAGGTAATCGGAAAGCTGCTGACTGTATGCTGATCCGCAGACAAGCATCATCGTCAGAAGCAAAATTGTTTTTCCCGGTTTCAGTATCAAGTGTTTCATTTCGTTTCCCTCCTTGGTATTTCTGCTCCCTGTTCAGTGATCACATGAACAAATCCTGAAAGATGAAATTGTTCCAGGCCTGTTATCCGGCGTTCAAAGACATCACACTGGTAAAAATACACTCCCGGGGAAACTATTTTCCCCTTGTATGTTCCATCCCAGTCAATCCGCGGTTTATCGGTACTGAAAATCAGAAGTCCGTTCCTGTTGAACAGTTTGAAATCCACCTTCTCCACCAGGGCAGATGTTTTTGCTATCAGCCTGTCGTTGATATTATCCATATTGGGCGTGAACACATTGGGTATTTCATAGAAATTACAGGAATCGACACAGATCTTCAGAGACCAGGCACTTTCATTTCCGGCAGCATCAAATGCAGATACCGCATAACAGCCTGATACAATTTCACCGGGGTAGTGTTTATAGCTGAAAATGTTTTTATCGTCAATGGTGGCAATCAGTGACGGATGCTCTTCATAAGTAGTTGCATAATATACCTTATAGCCGGCAACATCCGCAAAACATTCCGGATCTTCAATCTTCCACCTCAGGTGGTTGTAAAGGCTGTCGCACTGGCTTGTTACGGTAAGATCCGGCGGGCACGGCGGTTCATTGTCAATGGGGATAACACAGCTAATCTGTGAGAAATTAATGAGATTCCGGGGCATGTTTTCCATCAGGTAAGCTCCTGTTGACCTTACATAATAGCAATACTCCCTTTCATTCTCAAGATTCAGGTCAGTGAAGGTCAGCTGATTGGTTGAACCAACCGAATCAAATTCCATGGTGGTTCTGTTTTGCCGGAAGAAGTCATAGCGGGTGTTTATCCACGGAACATTCCTTTCTATGACAAACCTCGCTTTTCTGTCGCCGGGACTTACCGAAAGGAATACGGATGAAGCGTAGGCAGCCTCACCAATAAGAAATTCGTTTCCGGGAGTCCGGTTCCATAATTCGATCTTGTAAATATATCCCTGCGACTGTGTGTTCAGCGGAGCATCAGTGAATGTGGTGTCATTGAGACTGGCTGTGGGTATTGAACGGATCATCTGAAATTCGGTGCCGGTCGTCCCGTCAGCGCGGTAGATTATATATTCCCAGGGACCCGGTGCCGGTATAGTATCCAGTCTTCCGGGTTTTTTCCATCCTGTGAAAATTGATCCCGCCGAAGGGCTGGTATTTGTTACGCTTACGTTCTTTATGACCGGCAGACCTGACACGAGAGTTGATGTTATCTCATTCGATGCCTTGCTTTCCGCACCGTTTTTATAAACCGCAACCACCCGGTAGGTATATTCATTTCCGAATTCCAGGCCTTCTCCGTTGTTTGAATCAATGTACGAAACAGTTTCATGGCCGGCTATGTAACCGACCCTGATAAAGCCCGTTGAAACCGGCAATCCCGAAGTGCATGAATCCTGAACAAAGGTGGAGGGACCGTTTCGCCTGTAAATATTGAATCCGGAAATCACATCCGTGCCGTAATTTTCCCAGATAAGCCTGATTATCTTGCCTTCGGGACGGGCATTCAGGAGAACGGGAGCCGGACCAAGTACCTTGATCGTCATATTGTCAATATCCGCGAGCTTTACTTCAGGATTGTTGTCCTCAGCCTTGAATATGATATTATAGGGCTGGTCCCTGACTGCCTCATAGCAAGGCGCCCATGTGAATCTCGATGAGGAGAATCCCGCTGCTGAATCAGTTTTTGTAAATGCTGCAGGACATTTTTCAATTGTGAATACTCCTGAATTGGCTCTCTGCTGAATAAAATCCCCGTTGGGATCAGTGGCTGATACGGTGAAATCCACTATTCCTCCCGCCTCCACACAGAGATTTTTCAGAGGACCGTTTACCGGCGGCTTATTCCGGGTCCTGAAAACCTCTATCTGCATATCACGGACCACGGTGCCGATTTTCCTTCCTCCCCTCCATTCCTGTATCTCCATTGCCACATTATAGGCACCGGTATCGGCAGGTGTGTTCCATATAAGATCTCCCGTCACCGAATCAACCCTGAGGTAATTTGTTGCCGGGGGGAATGTGTAGTTTTCAATAACCCGTCCATCCTCACGCGTGCACTTTGTCAGCTCATACGAAAGACTGTCCCCGTCAGGATCATAGGCGGCAGGATTGTGAATGAAGACATGACCGAGGGCTGCCTTGTCATAGGGAGGATTAAGCAGGACCGGAGTGCTGTTTCTTCCCATGGCGGGATCAACAAACAGAATCGTTGAGATGGAGAAAACAACATTCACGCTGTTGGGTATGTTCTTTACCCCGTAATTCCTGTTCGGATCCTGTACAACTATCTTGTATATACCCGGCCCCGGATAGGTGTGCCGGATCTTGTAGACATTCCTGTTATAGTAATTTGGAAGGGATATCTTTTCAATCCTGTCAGCCGTTGAAACCGTATTGTCTCCCCAGTCCACATCAAGCTGGGGCCTGTCGGCCAGACTCAGGGTATAGGTAAACGTGGTGATGGTTATTTCATAGGTAAGATCGGAAATCTGAACATATGTGATCTCTCCTGCCCTGTTGTGGGTGGCCGAGAGAATCAGGAAAGTCAGTAAAAAAAACAAAGTCGCGGATAATCTTTTCATAATCTGAATTCTTCTAGCTCCCAATTATTTCAAAATAAAAGTCTGTTCGCTTTTTCCGGGTGTCAGCTTCAGCCCTTCTTCCAGTCCGCTCATCCGGACTATGGTCATATTGGCCTGATCCTCATAGAGTCCGGTCATTATTTCATTCCTGATGCTGAAAATTTCCGGCTGCCTCTCAGTATGATAAACCAGGTTTATGCTTACCTCCACCTCATCAACCCCAATGGCCAGTGTCTGATTTATTATCCTGCCGTAAAGCCGTTTATTGTTTACCGTTAATACAACTCTCTCTGCAAGGTATTGATTCATGTGGTCATCCGGAAGAAGCTCCGTAAGTGATAATTCGTCAGGATCGGCATCTTCGTTAAACATGCAGTAGTCAAGCAGGAAGTCATCATAGTACATTCTTACAAAAACCTTTATCGAATCCGTAGCCGGTATGTGTTCAATACTTGTTATTGTAACATGAACCGGATGAAGGATCAGTGAGAGGGTCAAAATCAGACTTTTCAGCATAATGCCTTATCTTAGGGCCATTAAATTCCATCAAAAACCAGACCAATCAGTTCATATCCTGCAGAAATCCTATACGCTTGTTCAGGTATTCCACGGTACCGACTTCAATGAAGGAGAAGCCGTTGCCGCCTGAAAAGTTTCCGGCAAGAACGACCACCTTGTCATCACCTCTGAAATCATACTCACTGATCAGATTGGAAAGTGCAATGTGGATGAACTGATCAATTGAGTCCCTGGGTTCCTGATAACTGGTATAAACCCCGTACGAGAGGGCAAGTTCCCTCATAGCCCTTGTGGTATAGCACTGGGCAAGAATGAGGTTGAAGCCCCTGTAGGAAGCCATGTCCCTTATGGTCCTGCCTCCGCTGGTATCGGCAATTATACCCCTTGCACCTATGCGGAGTGATGTCTCCACCGCCACCTTTGCCAGATAGGAGGAAATCTCACCGGTAACGTTAATAAAGGGAGTTTCAAGAAGTTTCTCCTTGTTCCTTTCCACCTCCAGGGCTACTTTGGTCATCGTCCTGACAGCCTCCACGGGATAATTCCCGGCTGCAGTCTCTCCGCTGAGCATCAGGGCATCGGTCTGGGAATACACTGCACTGGCAATATCGCTCACCTCAGCCCTCGTGGGCCTGGGATTGGTGATCATGGAATGAAGCATCTGGGTGGCTACAATAACGGGCTTCCTGCAGTAAATGCATCTCGAAATTATCATTTTCTGCAGGGTGGGTATCTTTTCATAAGGAATCTCAATTGCCAGGTCTCCCCTTGCCACCATAATGCCATAAACCACATCAAGGATATCATTGATATTCTCAACCCCCTCCTGATTCTCAATTTTTGCAATAATCTTGATTCCGCTGTTGTATTTATCTATTTCAGCCTGAACATCAAGCACATCCTGCTTCCTTCTCACAAAGGAGTGTGCAATGAACTCAATGTCATTGGCAGCAGCCATCTGAATAAATATCCTGTCCTTGTCAGTCAGGGAAGGAAGGTCAATTTTCACTCCCGGAACATTTACACTTTTCCTTGATCCGATCAGACCCATGTTCTCTGACTTAAGGATAAGCATATCCCTGTCCCTGTCCTTTCCTATAACCCTGAATACGATTTCCCCGTCATCTATCATCACTCTCGAACCGACAGGAACTTCATCGGCAATGCTTCTCAGGTTTACATGAATGACTTCCGGTGTCGTCTTCTTCCCGGAATCTCCTGCCATCCTTATCACAGTTCCCGTCTGTATGTTTACCGGTTCATCACAGTCTGTTGTCCGTATTTCAGGACCCTTGGTATCAATAAGAATTGCAATTTTATCCGAGACCTTCCTGACATTTCTTATAATACGCAAAGCACCTTCAATCTCGAGATGGGCGGAGTTTATCCTTACCACATCCATTCCCGCTTCATAAAGATTCCTTATAAAATCAGGCTCGCAATTCTTGTCGGAAATGGTTGCAACTATCTTTGTTCTCTTGCGGTTCAACATTTTCTACTGCCTGTTTGCCTTAATTTCGATAAGCGCCTCCACTCCCAGCCTGTAGCCGTCAAGACCCAGGCCGATGACAGAACCTCTGCAGCTGCGGGCAACAAGACTGGTATGCCTGAAAACCTCACGTATCCCGATATTGGTAATATGAACCTCTATTGCCGGTGCAGTCACGGATGCGATGGCATCGGCAATCGCAACCGAGGAATGTGTGTATCCCCCTGCATTGATAATAATCCCGTCTGTTGAAAATCCCTTTTCCTGAATCTCATCTATTATCTTTCCTTCAATGTTCGACTGAAAGTAGCTGAATTCAATACCGGGATACCTTTTCCTGAGTTGTTCCAGATAATCTTCAAATGTGACTGATCCGTATTTTTCCGGCTCCCTCCTTCCCAGAAGATTGAGATTGGGGCCATTTATGATGCTGATTTTCATTACAAAAATAAAATTCTTTCAAAAGGCAAAAATAGACAAAAAAACAATGGCTGCCACATAATTATAAGCCTGCGGTTTTTATTAACTTTGAGGCGGTAAAGACGATACCATTCAGTATTCAAAGTGTTTTGCCCCATTGATTTATTCACATGAGTCTAAACTGGAAACAGGCTGTCAGGGATTTCGCGACTTATCTCCGTCTTGAAAAATCCCTTTCGGAGAACAGCATATCGGCCTATACAGGTGACGTGCTTAAGCTCATGGAATATTTTGACCTTCACAATCCCGGGCGTATGCCGGCTGAGGTGACATACGATGATCTCCGGGATTTCCTGGCCTGGTTCGGAAGCGGGGAACACAGTGCAAGAAGCCAGTCAAGGACCATTTCCGGAATCAGATCGTTTTTCAGTTTTCTGCTCACAGAGGAAGAAATTAGTGAAAATCCGGCTGCCCTTATTGAATCCCCCAAGACCGGATTGAAACTGCCCGAGGTTTTATCAGTTCATGAGATAGACAGCATGATTTCCGAAATTGACCTGAGCAGGCCCGAAGGACACCGTAACAGGGCTATAATCGAAACACTGTACGGATGCGGCCTGAGAGTGTCTGAACTTATCAATCTCCGGCTGACTGACATTCATTACGGCGAAGGATACATTTTGGTAAGCGGAAAGGGCAGCAAGCAGAGACTGGTTCCTGTCAGCAACAGGGCCCTGAAGGAAATAGATATCTATAAAACCGACCGTAACAGGCTTCCTGAAATATATGACGGGAACATTGTTTTTCTTAACCGGCGCGGACGGAAACTATCAAGGACAATGATCTTCATTATCATAAAGGATCTCGCATCCCGTGCCGGAATCACAAAAAAGATCAGTCCGCACACATTCCGGCATTCCTTTGCCACACATCTTATTGAAGGAGGAGCCGACCTCAGGGCAGTTCAGGAAATGCTGGGCCATGAATCCATTCTGACAACGGAAATCTATACACATATCGACAGAAGTTATCTCAGGGATACACTGCTGCTGTTTCATCCCAGGGCATAGAAACGGAACAAGAACCGGATTTCTGAAATTCAATAATTAATATTAAATTTGCGGCTTATTTCCGTAAAACCATTATTTAATTATCTCAAAACAATACAATTATGTCAAAAGTAAAACGAGTTTACTCCTTTGGAAACAAGACTGCCGAGGGCAATGCCGATATGAAAAACCTTCTCGGGGGAAAGGGAGCCAATCTTGCAGAAATGTGTCTGCTTGGACTACCGGTACCGGCAGGCTTCACCATAACCACAGAAGCCTGTACGGAGTATTATGAAAACAATCATACTCTTCATCCTGAACTGATGCCTGAAGTATGGGACGCAATGAAAAGCACCGAAAAGAGCATGGGAATGAAATATGGCGATCCTGAAAATGCATTACTGGTATCATGCCGTTCAGGAGCTCGCAGATCCATGCCCGGAATGATGGATACCGTCCTCAATATCGGTCTCTGTTCTGCCACAATCCCCGGTTTTCTCAAGAAAACGAACAATCCCCGCTTTGTATGGGATTCCTACCGCAGGCTGATAATGATGTATGCCGATGTGGTTATGGAAAAGGCCGAAGGAATAGACCCGGTTGACGGACAGGGCATAAGAAAGACACTTGAAGAAAAATTCGAGGAGTTCAAAAAAAAGAAAGGCTATGAATCAGATACTGATATTCAGGCTGATGATATGAAATATATTGCCGATGAATTCAAGAAAACCGTTAAGGAAGTTCTCGGCAAACCATTTCCGGACGATGCCAGGGAGCAGCTTGAAGGAAGTATTAAAGCTGTCTTTAAAAGCTGGAACGGAAAGAAAGCCGTATCCTACCGCCGCATAGAAGGTATTCCTGATGAATGGGGAACGGCTGTAAACGTACAGGCAATGGTGTATGGCAATATGGGTGACACATCTGCAACCGGTGTTGCATTCACGCGTAACCCTGCAACCGGTGAAAACCTCTTTTACGGCGAATGGCTGGTGAATGCCCAGGGTGAGGATGTCGTTGCAGGTATCCGTACCCCCAGCCCCCTGAACAACGAAACAAAGAACGAGCAGAACATGCATCTGAAAAGCATGGAGGAAGCCATGCCCGAAGCATACAGGGAACTGCGCAACATACGCGACATACTTGAAAAATCATTCCGCGACATGCAGGACGTGGAGTTTACAATCCAGGAGAATGTCCTTTACATGCTTCAGAGCCGTACAGGTAAAAGAACAGGAACAGCAGCCCTGAATATGGCAATGGACATGCTTCATGAAGGCCTGATAGATGAACAGACCGCTGTAATGAGGGTTGATCCGGCACAGCTTGATGAACTGCTCCATCCAATCTGTGATCCTGAAGCAGAAAAGAAACTGACTCCCCTTGTGAAAGGTCTTCCCGCCGGACCAGGTGCTGCAGTGGGCAGAGTGGTATTTTCAGCAGATGATGCAGTGGCATGGTCGCGCAGGGGTGAGAAAGTTATCCTCCTCCGCGAGGAAACCAATCCGGAAGATGTTGAAGGTATGAGAGTAGCCGAGGGAATACTTACTGCACGCGGCGGAATGACCTCACATGCCGCACTTGTGGCACGCGGCTGGGGAAAATGCTGTATAGTGGGAGCAGGTGCCCTTAAAGTTGATGTGAATGCCAAAACAGCGAAGATAAACGGAACGGATACGGTTATCAGTGAAGGTGATGTCCTGACTCTTAACGGAACAAAAGGGAACGTATACAGCGGTTCCGTAAACCTCATCGATGCATCGGAAAATCCCAGATTCAGGGAATTCATGACAATGGTTGACAAATACCGTACAATGGGTGTCCGTACCAATGCGGAGACACCTGAAGATGCAAGGGTGGCACTGGATTTTGGAGCTGAAGGAATAGGATTGTTCCGGACTGAACACATGTTCTACGGTAAGGATTCTGAAAAGCCATTGTTCCTGCTGAGGAAAATGATACTCAGTGCAAGTGAAAGCGAACGCCGCCAGGCACTGGATGAACTCCTCGGATATACCAAGAAGGATATGAAGGAAACCCTGGAAGCTATGGACGGAAAGCCTGTCACATTCAGACTTCTTGATCCCCCGCTTCATGAATTTGTTCCCCACAGTTCTGACAAGCAGGAAGAACTGGCAAAAGCTCTTGGAATCAGTCTGGAAGAAATTATCAAGAGAGGAGAAGCACTCAGTGAATCAAATCCGATGATGGGACACCGCGGCGTACGCCTTTCAATAACATACCCGGAAGTTACCGAAATGCAGGTAAGGGCAATGTTTGAAGCTTCAATGGAACTTATCAGGGAAGGCAGGAAGCCCCTTCCGGAACTGATGGTACCGGTTACCTGTGATGTGTCAGAACTCGATGTGACAAAAGTAACGGTGGATAAGATCCATGATGAGGTATGCAGGAAATTCGGCGTTGATAAAATCAATTACAGCTACGGTACAATGATTGAAATACCGAGGGCAGCGATGCTTTCCGACCGGATGGCCAGATCAGCCGAGTTTTTCTCCTTCGGAACCAACGACCTTTCACAGATGGTATTCGGATTCAGCCGTGATGACATAGGAGGATTCCTCCATGATTATCTCGACAAGAAAATGCTTCAGGCTGATCCCTTCCAGACCATCGATGTTGACGGTGTGGGACAGCTCATCACAATGTCAGTCGAGAAAGGCCGCTCAACCAGGCCAAACCTGAAAATAGGAATCTGCGGGGAACAGGGAGGTGATCCGGCTTCAGTAGAATTCTGCTACAAAAACGGACTTACATATGTAAGCTGCTCACCCTACCGCGTTCCGATAGCCAGACTGGCCGCGGCACAGGCTGCAATTAAATTCGGAAAAAGATAAAATAAGCAATTGAGAGAATGAAGGGCGTTGAAAACCAACGCCCTTTTCTTTTAAAAAGCTCCTGATAAGCGTATACAGTTAAAGAGGCCGGGGAATGAAGCCGCGCAACGCGGGAAGACCCGGTTAACGGAAGAATATCCGGCAGAAAAAAAGCAGCAGGCGGACAAAAGCTGTCAGTCCCGTAAAAGCACCGGGAACGGAAGAATATCCGGCAGGAAAAAACAGGAACCAAATCCCGGACTGCAGATTTCTTCCCGCCATTATTATCAGTAAATCAGAATATAACATTTTCATTAAGATATAAGTCATATTTTCTGAATATATTGTATCAATATACGGATATTAATTTATAAAATGTATATTCCAAATTATTTTATTAACAAAATGATATTTTCCATATCATGATTTGCATCAGAAACGGAATCTATTTATATATTTGAAGCGGTTTTTACAAGTTATTCAGGAAGGAATAATAAAAAATACATTTATGACAAAAAATGAGAAATTAAACGGATGGGTAAAGGAATGGGCTGAGCTTTGCCAGCCTGACAGTATCCACTGGTGCGACGGCTCCGAAGAGGAGAATCAGATGCTGATGGATATGATGGTAAAAAACGGAAACTGCATTAAACTCAATGATGATAAACGTCCCCAGAGCTATTATTTTCAGAGTGACCCCAGTGATGTGGCCCGTGTGGAAAACCGGACCTTCATATGTTCCGTGAAGGAGGAAGATGCCGGTCCTTCCAACAACTGGAGCGACCCGGCCGTAATGAAGGATACTCTCCGCCCGCTGTACCGGGGCTGCATGAAAGGCCGTACAATGTATATCATACCCTTCAGCATGGGTCCGCTCGGATCGGAGATCTCACATATCGGTATTGAGATAACCGATTCGCCGTATGTTGTTGCCAATATGAGGATAATGACCCGTATGGGAAAGGCGGTCCTTGACATACTGGGAGAAGACGGCTCATTTGTTCCCTGTGTGCATTCCGTCGGGGCACCCCTTCAGCCGGGTGAAAAAGACAGGAAATGGCCCTGTGCACCGGATATAGACAATAAATACATTACACACTTTCCCGAAACCAATGAGATATGGTCATTCGGCAGCGGTTACGGAGGCAATGCACTCCTCGGCAAGAAATGCTTTGCCCTCAGGATTGCTTCCAACATGGCCCGCAGGGAAGGATGGCTTGCGGAACATATGCTTATTATGGGCATTACCAGTCCGCGGGGCGTGAAGAAATATTTTGCCGCCGCCTTCCCCAGTGCATGCGGAAAGACCAACCTTGCCATGCTTATTCCCACCATTCCGGGATGGAAAGTCGAAACAGTGGGCGATGACATAGCCTGGATGAAATTCGGGGAAGACGGACGCCTGTATGCCATCAATCCCGAATACGGGTTTTTCGGCGTGGCTCCCAATACTTCCATGAAGACCAATCCCAATGCCATGCTTTCATGCAGGGCAAATACCATATTTACCAATACAGCCCTTACGCCAGACGGAGATATCTGGTGGGAAGGAATAGGCTATGACATACCTGAGGGTTCAATAACATGGACAGATGAAAAATACGACCCTGCATCCGGCAAGCCTGCATCCCATCCCAATGCCCGTTTCACCGCCCCGGCAGGCCAGTGTCCCGTAATAGACAGCGACTGGGAAAATCCCCGCGGAGTTCCGGTATCGGCTATTCTCTTCGGTGGCCGCAGACCCGACACACTACCTCTTGTATATCAGTCATTCGACTGGAACCATGGTGTTTTCGTGGGTTCCATAGCAGGTTCAGAAGTTACTGCCGCCGCCATTGGTCTCAAGGCAGGAGTCCGCCGTGATCCCTTTGCAATGCTTCCCTTCTGCGGATATCACATGGCGGATTATTTTGCACACTGGATAAAAATCGGGGAAACGGCACCCGATAAAAATAAACTTCCCCGCATATTCAATGTAAACTGGTTCAGAAAGGATGCCGGAGGCAACTACCTGTGGCCCGGTTACGGAGACAACATAAGGGCTCTCAAATGGATATTTGAACGCCTTGAAGGAGCCGACAATGCGGTGGAAACTGCTGTTGGATATGTACCAAAGCCCGAAAGCATAGATATTTCCGGCCTTGAGGGAATAGAAAAGAATCTGCCGGAACTGCTGAAAGTGGACAGGAATGAGTGGCTGGCTGAAACTGAACTGGTGGCAGGCCATTTCGAAAGCTTCGGCCGGAAACTGCCGGAAGAGCTGAAGAAGCAGTTCAGTGATCTCAGGTCACGCCTTGACAGGATTCAATAACCCGGCCGGTATTCAATAAATTTTCGAATGTCTGTTATCAAGATACTGACAGCCGTGGTCACCGCCTACCTTCTCGGATCCCTTCCGTCGGCAGTATGGGCAGGAAGGATTTTTCACGGCATTGACGTGAGGGAGCACGGAAGCGGAAATGCCGGAGCAACAAATGTTATAAGGGTGCTCGGATGGAAAACGGGCGTGCCTGTGCTGATATTTGACATGGCCAAGGGGTTTCTTGCGGCAATGCTGCCACATCTCCTGCATCTGGCTCCGGCGGGAAGCCCGGAACTCATAAACCTTAAGATACTGACGGGCTTCATTGCAATTATCGGTCATGTCTTCCCGGTATTTGCCGGATTCAGGGGAGGAAAGGGAGTTGCAACAATGTTCGGAATACTTCTGGCTATTCATCCGCCGGTAACCCTTGCCTGTCTCGGAATTTTCCTGCTGGTTTTCCTGATCACGGGAATTGTTTCCGTTTCATCAATTACTGCAGGAATCAGTTTTCCCGTCTTCCTGCTGGCTGTCTTCGGAACCCCCTCCCTCCTGTTCAAAATATTTTCACTACTGGTAGCACTTGCCCTGGTGGTAACACACAGGAAAAACATAAAAAGGCTCATAAAGGGTGAAGAATCCAGGCTTTTCCGAAAGAAAAGGAATGAATAGGAAGGATTTTTCAGGATTTTTCAGAAATTCTCGAGTATCTGTATTCTCTTCTCGATGGGCGGATGCGTGGCAAAAAGGCCGGATAGGGAAACAGATGATTTCTTCAGTCTTTTCTGAGGATTCTCAATAAACATTTGTGCAACATCACTTCGGGTCACAGCTTCGATATCAGGATCGCCCGATATTTTTCTCAGTGCCGACGCCAGTGCCAACGGATTTCTGGTAAGTTCTGCAGCACCGCCATCAGCCAGGTATTCACGTTTACGGGAAAGGGCAAACCTGAAAAGGGAAGCTATCAGATAACCTATGGCAGCCAGCACGAGTGCAATAACCATTGCTGGTCCGCTGCCTCCCTTCCTGTCGCGTGAAACGGTTCCAAACCTCAGCGACCTGAGCATTGTTTCAGCAATGAAGGCAAATATCCCAACAAATATTATGGAAATGATAAGCAATCTTACGTCGCGGTTGCGGATATGTGTAAGTTCATGTGCAATTACAGCTTCAAGCTCCCGGTCGTCAAGCTTATTTATAATTCCCCTCGAAAGTGACACGGTATAGGTATCGTCATTGATGCCGCTTGCAAATGCATTAAGCGAGTCATCCTCAATTATATTTACCCTGGGCATTTTCATGCCGCAGGAAATGCAAAGGTTTTCCACCAGATTGTATACCCTCTTGTTATCCTTCCTTTCCAGCGGCCGTGAGCCTGTGGCACTGCTGATCATCGCGGTATGCGAGAACCAGGCAATTGTGAACCAGATAAGAACCCCCAGTGTCACCCAGGGAACCGTATGAATAAACTTCGAATTAATCACGGGAATAAGGTTGTGCTGGTCCTGTCCGCTCTCATAGTAACCTGCTCCCCCGAATGATGTAAGAAAGAAAAAAAGCCATGTCAGTGCCATGAAAACAACAGGAAACATAATCAGGATAATCACGGAATTCCTGTTGTTCTTCCTGATATGGCTTTGTAATCCGAAATAGCTCATTTTGCCTGTCAGAACTGAATTTTGGGCGGTTCTTCCGCTGTTGCGCGCTGCTCACCCAGATCAAACATTATTTCTCTTTTGAAATTGAAAAAGCCGGCAATAATATTTGAGGGGAATACTTCAACCGCTGTATTGAGTTCTTTTGTTGTGGAATTAAAGAAACGGCGCGCTGCCGCTATCTTGTTCTCAACATCGGAAATCTCATTCTGCAGGTCAAGGAAGTTCTGGCTTGCCTTCAGGTCAGGATAGGCTTCCACAGCAACTCTCAGCCCGTCAAGTGCTGTCGACAGCCTTTGTTCGGCAGAAATTTTTTCTGCTATGGTTCCTGCCCTCATTGCATTTGCACGTGCCTCGGTGATCTCTGTAAGAACCCCGCGTTCATGCTGCATGTAGCCCTTTACTGTTTCAACCAGCTGCGGAATCATGTCATGACGCTGCTTCAGCTGTACATCAACATCGGCAAATGACTGTTCCCTGGTGTTTCTCAGACGGATAAGACGGTTATAAAGGGAAACGCCCCAGATTATGAGGAGTACTATAATTCCCAGAATTACAAGTAAAATCATGTTAATGCTTATTAAGTTACTGATCGGGATTACTGAAAAATAAATATACATGAAAAATCTCGATTGACACACAGACGAATAAAAATCCAGTCCGTGTTTTGAAGCTCTTTCGTGTTCGAGACACATTCGTATATTAGAGCAAATAAATTTCAATATTATGTACAAAA